>JMBV01000470.1_pt1 | contig 12616 bp, 18 predicted proteins | sample 616531 | NCBI WGS metagenome assembly JMBV01 (sample SAMN02727904, study PRJNA239997) | anaerobic digester metagenome | biome: anaerobic digester; isolation source: mesophilic anaerobic digester inoculated with municipal waste water sludge... | place: Germany: Bielefeld University, CeBiTec ... | reverse complement strand
GACTTTTAAAAGATGATTGGATACGCTTTTCGATCTTCCTTTGGATCATTGTTTTCTAAATGCCTCTCGGCTTTAGCCCAATGATATTGCGTTGCCTTGATGCGTGCCTGATTAGTATAATCTGAGTAATCTTCGATTTTGTATTGCATCAAATTTATTGCAGTGTCGGGCAAAGTTGATATTTTTTTTGCTGACGGGCTTCAATTTTTTTGATAAATCCCAAAGATCTCGTACCACACATCTGGTTCTCCTGATAGCTTAAGATGCTCGATGGTTGATAGATCTTTTTTTTGACGGCTTCGTTCATTATCTGGTCAATTTTTTTCGATGGTTTTGATGCTGAATGTTTGTTTTGTTACTTGCTTTGTAAGTAAATCAATAGCTTCATCGTAGCGGTTTTGCTTGATTAAAGTGTTTGTGCCTGAGCACGACACAAGGACGACAAGTATTACTAAACTAATTATCTTGTTCATGGCATTTAGAATAATTATTTATTAAACGAGAATTATGGAAATATCTTTAGTTATCTAATCTGAAATCAATTAAAAACGTAATTTCGAGGCCTGATTTTTTTTATTTAATAAATTAAGGCATATCTAAACAATTTTAGTACCAAAACTATTTAAATGAAATGTGGACGTACCTTGCCAGACTGATTTGAGAAGGAGGAACTGGAACCTTGGCGTTATTCTTATCCTTACAATATTCATGGCTTACAAAGCACGACAGATCGGTCTCTCGTATGAGATGACCCAAATGTTGCCTGCCTCCGATACCACAAGAGTATATTATGAGAAGTTTAAGCAAATCTTTGGAGAAGATGGAAGTGTAATTTTATCGGTATTGATGATGAAAACATTAAAATCTGGATGAGTTTAACGATTGGTATGATCTCACAAGTGAGATTCAAAATATATCGGGAGTCGAAGGTGTGCTCTCGGTTACCCGGTTGTTCAATTTGATAAAAAAACGATTCGCTTTACCGGTTCGATATCAAGCCGGTAATTCAGCGTAAACCTCGCACACAAGCTGAGTTGGACAGCTTATTAAATATTGCTTACGGTCTTCCATTTTACGAAGGTCTGCTCTATAATAAAGAGACGAATTTTACAATGATGGCCGTTACGCTCGACAAGGAGGTGTTAAATACCAAACAACGTGTCGGTATGATTTACGCTATAAAAGATGCAGGCGAGCGTTTTTCTGAGAAGCATAATACTCCGATACATTTTTCTGGTTTGCCCTACATCCGGACTATTACCGCAAAAAAATTGAGAGTGAGCTATTGTTCTTTGTCGGCATATCATTATTGATTGCATCCACCATTTTGATGATCTTTTCCGTAATTGGAAAATGGTAGCTACCACCATGCTGATAGTTATCATTAATGTGATCTGGCTGATGGGATTTATAGTCCTGTTCGGGTATAAGATTACGGCGGTAATAGGTATTCTGCCGCCGCTACTAATTGTAATAGTGGTGGAGAATTCAATTTTCCTGCTCAACAAATATCATTACGAGATACTACGTCATGGCAATAAGATTAAAGCTCTGACGCGTGTGGTTATGTATATCGGAAATGCCAACTTACTCACCAATGCGACGACTGCAACCGGATTTGCCGCTTTTATCGTAACAGGTAATCAGGTTCTTATTGAGTTTGGAACAGTAGCTTCAGTTAGTATATTGTCAGCCTATCTGATGACACTTTTCCTGATCCCGATACTATTCAGCTTTTTACCACCGCCATCTGTTAATCATACCGTGCATTTGGAGCAAGGCCTTGTAAGAAGGATCGTAGAAAGGGTGGTATCAATAGTACAGCGCCACCGCAGGGTGATCTATATTGTTACAATGTTAATTGTGTTGGCTGGCATTTATGGTATCACTTTACTTAAAACAACCGGAAATATTGTGGATGATATTCCTAAAAAGATAGACTGTACCGTGATCTTGTGTTTTTGAGAAGAACATTAAAGGGGGGTGATGCCTTTAGAGTTTTCTATTGATACAAAGAAAAAAAAGGGGAGTTATGCAATTGGCTACTCTCCAAAAAAAATTGACCAGTTGCAACATGTGTTCGAGGATTATCCGAGTTGTCCAAAGCGCTCTCAGTAGTGGAGGTGGTGAAATTTGCAAAACAGGCCTTTTATGGCGGTAACCCTGAAAGATATGACCTGCCAAATAATCAGGAGAGAAATTTTATCTTTAGATATGTGCCCGATATGAAAACCGATCAGCGCACAATTATAAACTCGTTTGTTGATACCAGCCTTCAGTTGGCGAGGGTTACCGTGCAGATGGCCAACATTGGAACTAAAGATATACAGCGGATAAAAGATGACTTAACGCCACGTATTGATAGCATCTTTCATCAGAACAATATAGAGTGGATATGACAGGTACCAGCGTTGTTTTTCTTAAAGGAACGAACTATCTTATCAGCAATTTGATCTGGAGTCTTTTTCTGGCTACGATTGTTATCACGATATTGATGTCGTTGCTCTTTCTTCATTTCGTATGATTATGATATCAATGGTTCCTAACCTTATACCACAAATAATGACAGCAGCCATGATGGGCTTTCTCTCCATCTCCGTAAAGCCATCAACTATACTGATCTTTAGTATTTCACTTGGGATTTCGGTGGATAATGCCATTCATTTTCTGTCGCGCTACCGTCTGCACTTACGCCTGAACAAATGGGAGATAAAAACTTCGGTAATCAATGCGTTGAGAGAAACAGGTTTTAGTATGATCTATTCGTCATCGGTACTCTTTTTGGCTTCATCATCTTTACCACATCGTCGTTTGGGGGGGGTACGGAGGCGTTAGGGTACCTTATTGCCTTTACGATGCTCGTAGCGCTACTTTGCAACCTATTTGTCCTGCCTTCGTTACTGCTTTCTCTTGATAAGAAAATCACAACGCGCAATTTTTCTGAACCCTATCTTGAAATATTTGATGAAGAGATTGACATCGAATTAGATGATCTAAAAGTTGAAATAGCCGATGTTAGTGAGTTGAAAAAAAAGAAATTTAACCATTTATAAAAATATTAATTATGAAAGGAATAATATTAGCAGGAGGCGCCGGCACAAGGCTTCATCCTATTACCATGGCAATAAGTAAACAATTAATGCCAATCTATGATAAACCGATGGTTTATTATCCGTTATCAATACTTATGATGGCACAAATAAGGGATATACTGATCATTTCAACCCCCCTGAGGATTTGCCAAACTTTGAAAAATTACTCGGCGATGGATCGCGGATTGGATGCAACTTTAGCTACAAGGTACAGCACGTTCCAAATGGAATTGCTCAGGCATTTGTGCTTGGCGAAGAGTTTATCGGAAAAGAGAAGGCAGCATTGATTTTGGGCGATAATATTTTTATGGAACCGGGCTGCAAGCTCTGTTACAGGAAAATAATGACCCCGATGGCGGAGTTGTATTTGCTTACCATGTTTCGGATCCTGAACGGTATGGGGGGGTAGTGGAGTTTGATAAGACAAACCGGGCTGTTTCGATAGAGGAGAAACCTAAAATCCGAAATCCAATTACGCTGTGCCAGGTTTATATTTTTATGATAACAGCGTGGTTGAAGTGGCCAAAAACATAAAACCCAGCGCACGTGGAGAATATGAGATTACTGATGTGAACCGCCATTATTTAGAACAAGGGAAGCTGAAAGTGGGAATCTTGAGTAGAGGTACAGCATGGTTAGATACCGGGACTTTTGAGTCGTTGTTGCAAGCTTCCCAGTTTGTCGAAGTGATAGAACATCGTCAGGGACTGAAGATCGGATGTATCGAGGAAGTTGCCTACCGAATGGGCTTTATTAATGCCGAACATCTTGAAAAGATCGCTCAGCCTTTGCTGAAAAGTGGCTATGGCGAATATTTGATAAGGCTGATCAAAAGTTAAAGCAAGAGCTTCTCCCTTTTTAACTACAATGGTTTGAAGCTTATAAAAATCATTATACTAAGGATTTTTAATACGATGACATGAAGGAGTATGAATATTTTTTTTAAATCTGGCTGAAAGCGCTATTTCCAAGATTGACCTTCCCGAGTTGCTCCAATTTATGATCCGATCCGCTATATACTCGGGATGAAAGGCAAGCGAATACGGCCTGTGTTGACTTTGGTCTCATGCGACCTGTTCGGTGGCCATGCGGACGATGCTATTGACGCTGCCATTGGCTTAGAAATCTTTCATAACTTTACCCTGCTGCACGACGATATTATGGATGAGGCTATGCTGCGAAGAGGCAAGGATACTGTAAATAAAAATGGAACATAAATATTGCTATCCTTTCAGGCGACACGATGTTTGCATTAGCATGTCGTTACATGGCCTTGAGATGTTCGGTGCGACGTGAAGAGATTTTTGATGTATTTACTAAAACGGCGATAGAGGTGTGCGAAGGGCAACAGTTGGATATGGATTTTGAAACGGAAACGGAAATTACCATTGACCGTTATTTTGAAATGATATCGTTGAAAACAGCGGTTCTGTTAGGCGCTTGTACAAAAATTGGCGCCTTATGCGCAAATGCTGCTTCCGAGCAAGCCGACATGCTATATGACTTTGGGAAAAATGCTGGAATGGCATTTCAGGTGCAGGACGACCTGCTTGATGCTTTTGGGAATACCGACAAGTTTGGTAAAAATGTAGGAGGCGACATCGTTACAAACAAAAAGACATTCCTCTACCTCAAATGCCTTGAAGTAGCTAATGATCATGATAAAGAAAGATTGAAGAGCATGTTTTCCGGCACAGAAACTATTGATCCTGAGGTGAAAATATCACAGGTTATTGATATTTACAATAAATATAATATCAAGCAATTGGCAATGAAGCAGGTGGAGTCTTTTTCAATCAGGCTACGGATATTATGCAAATGGTAAATGGTGATCCTTCAAAAAAAATGTTGTTTCTCAATTACGTTGAATGGCTATATAAGCGGGATTTTTAAAAGGAATCATCTTTGTTAGGCATCACTTGAAAATGATCTGCATATTTTCTTCATCAATCTCATATTCTCCTACCATCAGTAAGGTTATTTCGCCGAGCATAAGCTGACTTGTTAGCTTATGGTCAACCTGAAATTCAATCTTTTCAAGTTTCTCATTACCAATCATAAATGATTTCACAGTAAACAGCGATCTGTTGGCAATAGATCCATCCTTGAAAATATTGTCGGGATTGCCTTGAAAATCAGCGCGTGTGATAGCTCCGTCTTTCAGTAGGCGCATAGCGCTACCAAGCGAAATGGTAGGTCGGAGTGTTTTCCGATCGTAGATGAAATTTAATTTTATTCCATTAACAATGCAAGTTGCTTCGATGGCTCCGGTTGGAGTTTTGGTGAATGGTATAATATTTTTTTTCAGGCTCGGTGATTATCTTAATATCAACGCTGTCGTGTTCGATACGTATTTTTGGTTTAGGAATAAAATCGTTTCGGAGGATTGAGAATTCGGTACGCCGGTTTAGTTGATGTGCAGCTTCTCTCATTGGTAGTGTAGGCAAAGAGTCTATATACGATTCGGTAAGTATAGTTCCTGCTGTGAAGTTAAATCCGTCGCGTGTGATATCAGTCTTAAGTTTTCGCGGAGCGCGTTCGCCATAACCTTTTGCAATCAAACGTTCGGGGGGGTCAATACCTCTTTGTATCAGGTAATTAACGACCGATTCGGCGCGGCGTTGCGAAAGGATATCATTGGATTCCAATGAGCCGCGGGCATCGGTATGCGACGCAAGTTCGATAACGAGAGTTTCATTAGCATCAAGGGTACGAATAAGCCTTGAAGCGAATCCTGAAACTGCGGCTTTAAATCCCATTTTGCCAAGTCATAAAGGATTTCAGGTAAGAGGATCGGCTCAGCCGGTATAGGCTCCAACTCGAAGTTGATCTCGAAATCTTTACTTGCATCTACGCCAAGGGTGGTCTCCATGGCTTTTTCGATAAAGTATTTTGGCTTTTCGGTAATTAGTTCAAAGGTTATGCCTGGCTTCACTTGCCCGTCAATAAACTCGTAATAACCAACAGAGTTGGACTTCACTTGTACTGTTGTGCCATCAGAGCTTACAAGGCTGATCAGAGCCTCTTCAATTGGCTCTAATGTATTTTATCCAATACTTTACCTCTGATATTATAGATGATTGGCGGACTAATAAAATAGTAAATGTCGTCGCCGCCCCCCCGTCCTCCTTGTCTGTTGGATGAGAAAAAGCCTTCGTTATTGCCTTCGGGGTGCCATGTTATCCCAAAGTCATCAGCATTTGTGTTGATAGGTGGCTTCATATTAACAGGCTCGCCCCACGTGCCGTTTTCTTGTTTTACTGATTTAAAGATATCAAGTCCTCCCATTCCTGGGTGTCCATCCGAAGCAAAGTATAGTACGCTATCGCCTCTAAGAGTTGGGAACAGCTCGTCGCCGGGTGTGTTAATCAGCTCGCCGAGGTTACGTGGCGCTGTGAAGTTTTCGCTTGCGCTATTGCGTGTAGCTATCCAAAGGTCGCGACCACCGGCGCCACCTTTCCGAGAGGAGGAAAAGATAAGGGTGGTTTCGTTGGGACTAATGGCAGGATGTCCAAAGACTGAAGTGCTGTCGCCACCTAAATCAACCATTATCGGTTCGCTCCAGCTTCGCCCTTGCTTGCTGGTTACCCATATCTGACAGCCATTTTCCGTAAGATTATCGCGCGAGCATCTTGTGAAGTACATACGGCTGAAATTCTCGTTAAATGCGGCTTGCCCTTCGTTATCTTCGGTGTTTAATGCTTCTGTATCGTCAATGGTAACCGGCTGACTCCAGTTTCCTTTAGCATCTTGTTTTGTAGTGAAAAGGTCAGTGAAGTTCAGGCCAGTCCATTCATCCGGTTTTTTTCCTACTACGCCATCCCTTGAGGTGGTGAAGATGATAACCCTGCCTGTCGGATCGCTATAGCTGGGCGAAAAATCATTCTCACGAGAGTTAATCTTTTTTTTATTGTTTCAATTTTGAAATTGGACGGATTCTTCTCCCATTCAATCGCCAACTTACACGATTGCATACCTACTAATCCTAACGGATCACCGGCGACTCTTTCAAGGAATGTTTCATAGTTAGAAAGCGCCTCTTCGTAATTCCCATTGGCACGTTGCATATCTGCTAATCGGAGCAAAACAAGCGGTTCGATACGATCGTAACCAGTTCGGGTAAGACGTTTGTAAAAAGCAGCAGCCCTTTTCGGTTGGTTAGTAAACCGGTAACACTCACCCATCTGATAAGTAATACGATTGCGTTCTAGCTTATTTCTTTTCGATCGTGCGTAAGCCTTTTTATATTTGGGTATGGCAACAGAAAAGCGCAGATTGTTAAAATCTTCATCCGCTTGTTGGGACTTTTTTTTGTTTGCGCATAAACAAAGTCGAACGGTGTTAAAATATTAGGAGTAGTAATGATATTAATAGGGAGAATGGCTTCATTGTATGTTTTGGAATGCTCAACTATTTATCTTGTTTATTTTTAGTTTTATTGTTACGGATTATTTGGCACGTTAACGGAGGTTTAATCGGCTTTATTATTCAACAGGCATGCTATCTGGTAATGATGTTTTTTTGATCACTCTCTTTTTGTTCGGCATCGGGTTCTGCTTCATTTTTATTAGCCTCCTTGTTTGGCAATTTGTTGATGTCCTCTCTATAGTCAGAATCATAGGTTTTTTTGTTGTATTCTGTATCAAGGGAGCTTATTTGCTTTAATCCTTCGGTGATGTCATTTTTAATATTGGTGGCAACATTGGTTATATCGCCGGTTTCTTTCTCTATTTCATCTCTTATCTGGCTTGTTGCTTTTTGATTTCATTTATCCCTTTACCAAAAACCGAGCGATCTCCGGTATTTTTTTCTGGCCCAAAGATCAGAAAGATTACCAAAACTATGAGGAATAATTCTCCTCCACCGATATTGAAAAATAATAGAGTCAAATGCTGTTTTTATTAAAGAGTTTTCGGTGGCAAAAATAAAAAAAAGCCCCCCCATGCTGAATAATATTGGCTGGGGCTTTTACTTTTTACAAGTTTTATTAAGCTTTGGTTTTTTACTTTAACTTTCCTTCTGCTCAACAAATCGTACGCAAGCGTACTTGCCAGAAAGATCGAAGAATAGGTACCTATAAGGATACCAACAAAAAGCGCAAAAGCAAATCCGCGAATTACCTCGCCGCCAAAGATGAATATCATGAGCAATACCACCAGAGTAGTACCTCCTGTGTTTATTGTTCTGGATAAAGTTGAGTTAATACCATCATTGATATTAGTCATCAAGGTTCGTTTCGGATAGAGGGAGAAATGCTCCCTGATCCTGTCGAAGATAATCACTGTGTCGTTGATTGAGTATCCGATGATGGTGAGTATTGCCGCTATAAATGCCTGATCAATTTCAAGATTGAAGGGCAATACATTATAAAATAATGAGAAAAGGCTGATAGTTATCATTGCGTTGTGAAACAGCGCTATTACTCCCGAAAGTCCAAACTGCCATCTTTGAAACGGATTGCGATGTAAATAAACATTATGATTAACGCAAATACTACCGATAGCACTGCGCGGTTTCGGATATCGGAAGCGATGGTTGGCCCTACCTTTTGCGAACTTAATATCCCTGTGAGCTTCTCGGAATCAGTAACGGTTACAAACTCATCATAGGATATTGACTTATCGTTATAGAACTGATTAAGACTTTCGAAAAGCTTACGTTGAATTATGGAGTCCATTACAGGCGAGTTATCATTGATATTGTATTTGGTTGTGATCTTTACCTGTGATGTGGGGCCGAAAGTCTTAACTTCGGGCTGTTGTTCGAAGGGTTCAACCAAAGCTTCTCTGATTTCATTAGTGTTTACAGGTTGATCAAACGCACTACGTAGGTTCGTCCACCTGAAAAGTCAACTCCATAATTTAATCCGCGTGTTGCCAATGAGACAAGTCCAATAAAAATAATGGCTGCTGAGAGGATATATGCTTTTTTTTCTCATGCCAAGGAAATTGATGTTTACCGTAGATAATACATTCATGGTCAGTGAGTTTCCAAAAGCTATTGGCTTGTTGCGAGAGAGTAAATAATCAAATACTAATCTTGAAATAAAGATTGCGGAGAATAGTGATGAAACAATACCGATGATAAGGGTTGTAGCAAATCCTTGAACTGGCCCTGAACCAAATGTATAAAGTACAATACCGGTAAGCAAAGTAGTAACGTTACCGTCAATAATAGCTGAATAGGAATTTTTATATCCGTCACTTAGGGCGAGTTTGGCTCCTTTACCTGCTCTAATCTCTTCTTTGATACGCTCAAAAATAATTACGTTGGCGTCAACGGCCATCCCTAAGGTTAGTACGATACCTGCTATTCCGGATAATGTTAGTACAGCTCCTAATGATGCCAATACACCGAAGATGAATAAGATATTTGTGAGCAATGCAAGGTTGGCTACCAAACCGGCTTTGTTATAATACAAAGCCATATACGCCAGCACCATGAGAAATGCCAGTACGAATGATATTAATCCATTTGTTACTGCTATACGCCCAAGAGAGGGGCCTACAATGGCTTCTTCAACGATATGTGCTTGTGCAGGAAGTTTCCTGCTTTAAGGATATTAGCGAGGTCCTGAGCTTCAGCCACCTCGAAATTGCCAGTTATGGATGATCTACCGCTTGGGATCTCATCATTTACATTAGGGGCAGAATATACATAGTCGTCAAGTACAATAGCGATCTGGTTACCTATGTTGTCGCCGGTAAGTTGTTTCCAGATGCGGGCGCCCTCCGAGTTCATTAACATTGTTACCTCAACTCTTCCGCTGGTTGGCTCGAAATCCTGACGGGCATCCACAATAACCCCCTCCGTCAAGAGCAGGAGTGCCATCCCTTGATGTTACTTTTAGAGCTACAAGTTCGAGTAGGTCGGGAGCCCATTTTTCTGGTTTAACTTTCCATGCAAGTTTTAGGTTACGTGGAAAAGCGTCACCATCTTTGTTGATTTTTCGCAGATAATTGTTGATACGTGCCGTATCTTTAATTTGGGCAAAACCAACTGTTGCATTAGGTGCAGGAGCCCATCCACCGCCCTGTGTTTGTTGTAGGTTCGGGCGAAGGTATGCAAATAGAGGGTTGGTCTTTGCAAGTTCCTCTGACGACATGGTTTGTGTATCGCTGGTAGCATCACCAATTTCATCCAACAATTTCGATTGAGTTGTATCAGCTTCTTCAGTTATCTCTACATCTTCAATAGTTTCTTCAGCAGCCTCAGTTGTTTCGGCTAATTCTTCGTCGGTAATAATCTCTTCGTTACTATCGGCTTCTTCTTTTGATTCTGCTTCACTTTCAAGCTTCAGTATATCAACAAGTTTGCTGTCGGCAGCTTCGAAATAATTATAGAGGTCGGGGGGGAACTTGTAGGTTTCCCAAAACTCAAGCTGTGCGGTACCTTGCAGCAGTTTCCTAACTCGGTCTGGTTCTTTAATACCGGGTAATTCAACAAGGATTCGACCGGCAGTTTGTAATTTTTGAATATTTGGCTGGGTAACGCCAAAACGGTCAATACGTGAGTGAAGTATATTAAATGTGCGGTCAATGGCTTGGTTAGTTTCGGTTGACAGAATTCGTAGAACATCTTCATTAGTTGAATTGAAGTTGATTTTATCTTTAAACTCAGCCATAAAGAGTGATGCTAACTGGAAATTAGGATCAATTTCGTTTATTGCCTGCCCGAAAAGGGCAACGAAATCTTCCTGACTATTTCGCTCTTTTAATTTGGCGCGCTCGATAGCTTCCACGAAAACCGGATTCTGGCTGTGCCCCCCCGATAAGGCGACTATAATGTCGGATACCGCCACCTGCAAGGTAACATTCATACCTCCTTTAAGGTCAAGCCCTAAGTTTAGCTCGCGCTCTTTTACCTCTTTATAGGTGTATTTTCTAATAAGGATATTGTAAACAATCTGATTTGACATCGAATCCAGATAATAAACTTCTTTTGATCTGGAAATAGAGTCATAAAGAAATTGATACTTAGTTAAGTCGTCTCCTGCAAGAGCGTTTGCCTGCATTTCCGTTTCTTGGCCATATGCAAAAGCCCTAGCTTTTTTTCTCAACCCTTGCGGTAACAAATGTGAAGGATAGATGAAACAAACAAGCTAAAGCAAATAAAATAGCAATGCCCTTAATGAATCCTTTGTTCTGCATGTGTTAATTGATTTTATAGTAAATTACTTCTGTTTTTGACTACTTTAAAAATTAAGGGTGCAAATATAGAACAACATTTATTATTACCAATAACCTGTAATCAACATTTTCTGTAGAGAATACTCTGTACCTCATGGAAACAGCAAGTTTTAAACCAAATTACAAATGGTAACTTTATAAAAAAAAGCCACTATAAAAAGCTGTAGTTTTTAGCATAAAAAAAGCATCTGATCGCTAAAATTTTCAGGATAATGCATAGAAATGTTTAAAATTTTGCCGTTTTTTTTAATAGGCTGTAATACGGGATTCATGAATCCTGAAAATTTAGGGGATTCCTAATGATTTCCAACGTTGTAGGGCTTCTTGATGCAGTTTTCTGTCAATTTTTACACCATATTTTTCAATTAGGTATTTCGCTGCTCTGAAATCTCCTTCCGATTTTATGCGTTGTACTTCATGTAGCAGCTTGCCAAAGATTTCTCTTAGTTCGTCGTGGTTATTAATAACAAAAAAAAGTTTTTCCATCACGTCTCTTTTTTTTCAATGATATTTTTTTTGAATTCCTTGTTCATACGCCCATTTAGCAATAAGTTGCCGGTTTCGCATGTGCGATTCTTCCAAATTTTTACCCATTTCAACTCTGGCAAGTTGTGTGATCAATCCACCGGTTATGTAAGAGTTGTATTCGGCATAACCGACGTCAATCGAGGGCGCTAATCCAAGCTCAACAAGCTTTGGATCAATGGCAAAGTAGAGTGCAAAGAGGTCGGCGCGAGCCTCTTCGATTGTGGAAGCATAATTTTTTTAGAGTTTCGTGTGGTTGAGCTACGCCCTCTTTAAGCCTTCCTGAGCCATGGCCAATTATCTCGTGAAGATCAACATGCAGTTGTGTAGCTAACTTATTCCATTTCCTGGATAACTCAATCTCATATTCTGACCAATAGAACTCCTCGATTATACCTGATTCTTTATTAGCCTCGGTGTGGGCATCAATGATGTTGGCCAGTGTAACCGATTTCGAACCATGCTCAGCTCTTATCCAGTCAGCATTTGGTAAATTTATGCCAATAGGCATTGAAGGGGGGAGCAATCGCCCGATGCTACAACTACATTAATACTTCTGGCAGATACTCCACTTATACTCTTTTTTTGTATTCCTCCAAAATAGGGGGGGAGTGCATCTCAAACCACTCGGCATTTGTGCTTATGATCTCTGCACGATGGGTTCCCTCAAAATCATGTAACTGCACAACCGATTCATAGGTGGCTTTTCTGCCTAACGCATCGCCATAAACCTCTATAAATCCGTTGATAACATCAACATCGCTCTCTGTATCATTAAGCCATAAAATATTGTACTCATCAAATGTCTGG
>JMBV01000469.1_pt1 | contig 12637 bp, 23 predicted proteins | sample 616531 | NCBI WGS metagenome assembly JMBV01 (sample SAMN02727904, study PRJNA239997) | anaerobic digester metagenome | biome: anaerobic digester; isolation source: mesophilic anaerobic digester inoculated with municipal waste water sludge... | place: Germany: Bielefeld University, CeBiTec ... | reverse complement strand
ATTAATGATATCAGAAAAGATTCAATTACGAATATACAAGAAATTTCTTTTTTTATTCAATCCAAGAGCTCTTAGAATACCTATTGTTTTTTTTCTTGTAAAAATAGAAAAAGAAACTGCATTCGAAACGCTAAATCCAGATATCAATATTATAAAAAAAGTAATAATATAGGCAAATATACTGTCAGCTTGTATCGCTTTTACTAGTGTTTTATTTGATTCTTCCCAAGTTAATGCGGAATAATTATTTAAGTATCTGTCTTTGATTTTTTTTGCTTTTTTTTAGGATTATCAAGAAATATACCAGTATAATTAAAACTTTTTGGGTTTGCTTCTGAGTTTTCATGAAGTATAAGGTTGGAGTCATAAATTTGTATACCGGATTTAAAAATACCTGAAACTTGAAATTTCTTAGTTATAGGTAGAAATTGATCTATAGATATTAAAAGTAGTTCATCATCTATATTAACACCAATATTTTCTGACAATTTATTTCCTATTAATAATCCACTTGTGTCAGAATTAATTTCTATAAAATCCTTATAAAATGAAATGTCATTTGTTTCAATCAATTCAGAAAAAAGTTGATTTTTGTTGATTATTGCTACATTATTAACTGTAAAATGAATCAAGTGAGATATTTCTGATAAATCTTGATCGTAATATCCAGAAACTACTATATGTGGATAAAAGCGAGTAATAGAATCGACCAAAACACTGCCAAATCCATTTATAATTGAATTTACAACTATCAATCCCCCCCATACACCTATAGACATAGCTATAAGAGAAAATTTAAAATTACTCTTGGCTCTCTTAAAAAAATGATTTTGCCAACATAAAAATGACATTATAATTCTTTTTACCATCTATCATTAAGTACCACCAAAACATCATAATCAAGAGTATTAATAAGATTGTCTGAGACAAAATTAATTAATTCAAAATATTTTATTTTATCTGTTACTTCGATAAAATCTGTTTTATATGTTTTTTTTAGGTCTTTCATTACTTGTTCTTTTTTTGTTTTCATCTAAATTCTTAAAAAATACGTAAGAATGATCACTACTTAAAAGATTGAATTTTTCATCAAGAACCTTTATTTGATATCCAGGACTTGTCCATGTTGAAAAAACAAATGTATAAAAATTATAGGATGTATTTTTAAAATTTTTTTTGTAAATAAAATCCATATTTTTGAATCTTGAACAGATTTTTCTATTTCAAAGGTTGAAAGTTTATACTGTAAATTACCAATTTCTGAGTTATCAACAATAACATAATTGTCTACTATTTTGTAGGGAAACTGAAGAAAATCTAAAGTAGCATCTTTTCCTTGAGCGTATAAAAACAGCAATTTGTTCAGTTCAAATGTATTTATAGTATTATTTAACACAAGTTCAGCAGCTTCGGATAATTTGATTATACTAGCTTTTTTTTGCTTCTTCCATTAAGGCAAATATAGCTTTTTTTTGTCTATCTATTCTACCAATATCGCCTGAATCGTCTCTATATCTAACATATGCTAGTAATTCTTCTCCAGTTAATTGGTTATTTCCTTTTTTTTAAAATCTATATATAAATTTTGATGGTAATCTTGATATCTCATATCCTTTTCTAAATAAATGTCTATCGGACCTAATAGGTTCCCTATTTCTTTAAATATAGAATAATCAAATATGATGTAGTCTTGTATCGATATCTTTGTTAGATTTTCTATTTCATTTATAAGTGATTCTATACCGTATAATTCATATACAGAATTTATTTTTCTTTCTTTTCCATCAAGATTTACTATTAAATCTCTAGGTATTGAAAGAAGAAGGATCTTCCCCTTGTTTAAGCCAGCTAGAATGATGACATCAGTCCTAAATGTGTTGTCTAAATCTTCATCTCTTCCTAAGACTAGAAAATAGTAAGGAAGATCCACAGAATATTCTCTATCCTTCAGATTTATATAAAAAGGAACTATAGAAGAAACAATTAATAGAATCAATAAAAAGAAAGAAAAAAAACATGGACAATAACAGTTTTCAAATCTTTTTTTCACTCCATAATTTCTTTAATTCTTTGAAAAGCATCAGGATTTGCATATTTTCTTTCATAAGATTGAGAACCAATGTTTACTGTTATTGGTTCATTTAATAAGGTAGGTATGGTTAATTTATCGTAATTTGTAATGGCATACTGAGAAAAACCTTTCATAAGAGCGACAAATCCTTCTTCATCAAGGTTCGTACTTCTATCATATTCTTTAACTGTTTTAACATAACCGCTATATGAAAATACTTTTCCAAATGACAATTTACTTGTTTTTAATGAGTCAAAAAGACCATCAATACCTTGCATACTATTTCCACTTAATTTATTTGTTAATTCATTTGCTAGGGCATCATTTAGGTAAAAATAATAGTTGATATCAGATTTTAGCCCGAATAATTTAAGAAAGTCCGTTGTAGCTTTTTCTAAATTATCTGAAGTCAAAGTTATATAAGGATCTGTAAAAGTAGTTCCATTTTCAACTTTTATAATCATTATCTTTCTATTGTTATTTAGAAGTCTAACAAAATATAAATCATCGTTATACGAAATAGTATAAGTTATTAAATCAGCCTTTAGGGCAGGAGAAGACATAAGATTGTTGTATTTGTAAAACATAAATCCAAAAAAAAGCTGCTACTGCTACGAGAACAAGAATTAATATGATCCAAAATTTACCTCTTTTTTTTACTTTTACCTCCTACATAAACATTAGCCACAAATTACACCTCCGAAATTATTTGTTATAGACTATATTATATATTTTTAATGAACTTTTTTTGGCAGAATTCAACAATTACATCTTCTAAGTTAGGTTTGCCAATTTCTTGAAGTTCATAAGTAACTTCCACAAAAGGTTTGTTAATTTTTATAATTTTAGATAAATCTATAGGAGTACCAATTACCACTATGTCGGCATTCGAACAATTAACCGTATTTTCTAATTCTTTTATTTGTTGAGGTCCATAGCCCATAGCAGGTAAAACCTTGTCAAGGTGCGAGTACTTTTTATATGTATCGATTATAGAACCAACAGCGAAAGGTCTTGGGTCAATTATTTCAGAAGCTCCAAATTTTTTTTAGCAGCTATAAAACCAGCTCCATAAGTCATCCCACCATGAGTTAATGTAGGGCCGTCTTCAATTACCAAGCATTTTTTTACCTCTTATTAAGTGTGGATCTTCTACAAACAGAGGTGAAGCAGCATCGATAACTATTGCTTTTGGATTCCATTTTTCAATATTATTTCTAACTATTTCAATATCTTCTAATGAAGAAGTTTCTTCTTTGTTTATAACTATAATATCAGCCATTATAAGGTTAGTCATACCAGGAAAATAAGAGACTTCGTGACCAGCTCTGTGAGGGTCAACAACAACAATTGATAGGTCGGATTTATAGAAAGGAAAATCGTTGTTACCTCCATCCCATAAAATAACGTCAGGCCCTTCTAATTCTACCTCTTTTAATATTGCTTCGTAATCAACCCCGAATAAATAACTGAATTTCTGATTATATGTGGTTCGTATTCTTCTCTTTCCTCTATAGTACACTCATGAAAATCCAGATCCTTGTAAGTTGCAAACCTTTGAACTTTTTGCTTAACAAGATCACCGTAAGGCATGGGATGCCTTATTGATATGACTCTTAAACCTTTACTTTTTAGTATATCCAAAACTCTTCTAGCTGTCTGACTTTTTTCCAGAACCTGTTCTAACTGCACAGATAGAAATAATTGGTTTTTTTTAGATTTAATTGAAGAATTTTTTTTGGACCTAAGAGTTTAAAATCAGCTCCCGCAGCAAGTACCAAAGATGCTTTTTCCATTACATATTGAAAAGAGAGATCACTATAGGATAAAATAACTTCATCGATATCTTGCTCTTGAATAATTTGCAACAAATTTTTTTCAGGTTCTATGGGAATGCCATTTGGATAGAGAGGACCAGATAATTCAGGAGGATAAATTCTATTCTCAATATTTGGAATTTGTGTTGCGGTAAAGCAAACAACTTCAAAATCTGGATTGTTACGAAAATAAACGTTAAAATTATGGAAATCTCTTCCTGCTGCACCCATAATTAACACTTTTTCTTCATACCATATTCCTCCTTATTAGAGGCATGCTTGCACACCTTGGACCTCCTCTGCCTCTTGATATCTCACCTGAAGGTATTTCAAAAACCTCTATTCCCGCCTTTTCCATTTCTTTATTTGTTACATAATTTCTATCATAAGCTATTACTTTTCCAGGCTCTATAGCTAAGCAATTTGAACCGTCGTTCCATTGTTCTCTGTGTGATGCAATAATGTCTCCGCCTCCACATTTTATCAATTGAACATGGTCAAGATGTAAATGTTCTTTTAATATTTCTTCTAAAGATTTTTCCTGTTCTTGAAAATCAAAACCTTTATCAGTTTTAAAAATGGTAAAGGTTTTTAAATCCCCCCCTCTTAAATTAGCGTGAACAAGAAATTTGTTATAATCTACCATAGTAAAAATCGTGTCTAAATGCATATATGCCCTGTCATGAGGAATAATAAATGCTATGATTTTTCAAAACTATCTTTGTTTTCTTTTAAAAACCTTTTTGCCAATATTTCTACCGCTTCTGGAGAAGTCCTTTGAGAGATGCCTATTGCTAGTGTTTTATTATTTAAAATAAGAATATCCCCCCTCCTTCTATTGAGTAAGGAAATTCTTTTTCATAATAAAATTCTGTCCCCCCCTTAAAATCTTCATGGTATTTAAGCACATATTCCATCAACATAACTTCTCTTCTTCGGGCTTGTGTTTTCATTCTGTTGATGCAGGCACCTTTTCCCAAAATAGCAACAGGGTCCCGTTGAAAATAAAGGTTCGGCATGGGATTTAGAAAAAAAAGGTATTTCAATATCAGCCCTTCTTACTCGTAAAGAAAAAAATATTTCTTTTTATTTCAAGTTCATCTGACCTTACACCAGCAATGATTTTGTCAATCATTTTTTTTGTTTCAAGCGATAATAGATATTCTTTTAACAGTTCAAAAATAAATTTATTTTTAATATCTGAAAAATCTAAAAACTCGTCTAAAAATTGATTTTTAGTTGATTTATTGTAAGAGTTTCTTCTAAAAGCTTTGATAGATATAGAACCTCAACATCATTATTTTTTTAGGACGTTTGCAAAATAATCATGTTCCTCTTGTGCTTTTTTTTAAAAAAAAGGTATATCATCAAACAACAAATCTGTAAGGTAAAAAGGAGCTAAATTTTCCAATTCTTCTCCAGGTCTATGTAACAAAACTTTTTCCAGTTTTCCAATTTCAGAGTATACAGAAAGGTTCATCTTTTTCTTCACCACCAATTATTTTTTTCGTCTTTTGTTGAACAATTATTTAAATAATTATACTACGAAATATAGGAAAAAGCATTACAAAAAAAATAAAGCTTCGTTCTAAAACGAAGCTTTATTCAAAAATTTGTGGTTTATAAAAGTGGATAATTGATTGATATTTTGTTTAATCTGTAAACCACTTTATTAGAATAATAAGCATTGCCGCCGCCATTATACCAACCTAAAGCTTTATAAATATCTCCATGACTATCTGTTAGATATTTTAAATAAGCAGTTCCTACTAGAATATTGTACCTCGGGTCAACTAAAAGTCTTTGCTCGATCCAACTAATCTCTTTTTGGGTATAGTTCAATGATTCAAACAGGCTATAATATTCCTCTATAATAAACTTTGCAGTTGTAGGTCTAATCTGCATATAACCAATTTCACCATAGGGACCTATTATATTTTTAAAGTTTGTTTCAGTATCTATTATAGCTGTAATCAATAAAGGAGATATTTCGAAAATTTTGGATGATTCCATTATTGCATTTACTAATTCGTTTAATCTTTCTGGGGGGGGCATATTTTTTCCAACAGCAATATTGTATTGTGTGGATATAAAATCATACAAAATTGTTTTTATTTTTATATCTGACTTAGATTCTTCAAAGTTTATCTCAAAATAAGGAGATAAAGAATAAACGGTGACGGAAACTAAAGCTAATAATAATAGGATTTTAGTTTTTTTTATTATGCATCTAGTCGGACACCTCCTTACTGACTTGTTCTAGAAACTTCACCTTAGATTATCTAAGTGTGTAATATAATTTTAATAGAATCTAAAAAGGTTAAGATTCTTGCAAAATAATCTAGGTTAGTTTGGGTATTTATTGTTTGATCATTTTATTGAGTAAACCCCCCCATAAGGAGACAACACCAGTTCATTTTTATTATTTATATTTTCACCAATAGATAATAATTCTTCACCATTTGGCAGCAAAACCGAGCTTTTGGATGATTTTAGATTATAATAGGTTCTAATCTCATTTATTTGGTTATACACGCATAATTCTACCATATTTTGATCAAAATTCAAAATTTTAATTTTAGCTTCATCTATCCAAGGATTGGCTTTCCTGAATACAATTAAAGTTTTAATTGTATTCAAAATTGAATCAATTTGATTGATTTGTTCTTCAACAGATGTTCCTGAGTAAGGAGGATTGAATTTACACCCTTTCCACTCGGTTTGACCAATACCAAATCCATTTTCATACCACTGAAAAGGTTCTTGGCTGTCCTCAGTAAAGTTCACATCAATTGGGATGCCTTTCATACCAATTTCCTCACCGTAATAAATAAAAGGAACGCCAGGCAAAGTATAAATTATAGAAAAGCCTAGTTTAACTTTTTCTTCATTTTTTTTAGATCTGAAATTATTCTTGTCATATCGTGATTTGTTAAAAAAAATTACCAGAAACTGATTGAACCACACCATCTGGAAAATATTCTGGCATACATTTTTCTAATGTTTCAACAAATTTTTTTAGTGCTTTCACTTTTCAAAGTCATTTTTATATCTTCTGCAAGCGGAAAATTAAATCCTATATCAAATATTCCTTCATACTTTCTTACTATTTCGGGTGAATCCCAAACTTCACTCACCACTATTGCATCTCTATTAATCGATTTAATATGAGAAACCATTTCCTTCCAAAATTGGACATTTTTTTTCATGTTGATATTTAAATCTCATATTTTCGGTATCGAAATCAAAGATATGTTTCGCAGCGTCCAATCTAAACCCATCAAAACCGATATCCAACCAATATTTAAATATCTTTTAATTTCTTTCCAAAGATCCTTTCTTTCAAATTAAGATCAGGTGATGCAGGTCCAAATATTCCATAAAAATATTTGTCGCCAATTCGATACCAAATTTTACTTTCATCCCAATGTCTTTTCTCGTTTAAATCAGCTTTTTCGTTAGCCCAGATAAACCAATGTTTGTAAGGTTCTTCCCCCCCTTTTAATGCTTTCTGAAACCATTCAGAGGTAACTGCCACGTGATTTATTGGAAGGTCTAGTATAAATTTGAGACCTTTTTTTTATGCCCGACATTTAAGGCTTCTTGCAAATCTTGCAAAGTTCCATAAACAGGATTAACGTTGTAAAAGTCGGAAATAGTATAACCATGAAAAGCAGGAGACTTGAGAATCGGAAGCAACCATATATGATCAATTCCCAATTCGCAAAAATAGTCGATTTTCTTTTTTTAAACCTTGAAAATCTCCTAATCCATCACCGTTAGAATCATAAAAGGATCTCAAATATAATTCATAAAAATTCATAATTGTTATAGCCTCCTCTTTTTTTCAAATCTATAGAAATTTAAGATTATCTTGAATATAAATTTCATTCGTATTTTTAATACTCTTTTTTTTAAATACAACTTAAACAATCAACTGTAAAGATTTTTCTCTTTAGAACTCATATATTAAAAACTATAACTTGTTATTAAAAATTATATCAATAATTTTGAGAATGATTTTCAACTGCTTTTATAAAGGCAGGAAAAGAGGATGAGGTTTTCCAACCTTAGACTTGAATTCTGGATGATATTGAACACCGATATAAAATGGATGGTTTTTAAGCTCAATAGCTTCAACATAATCTGACATGGCAGAAACAGTCAATTTTCCAAAATTATCAGATGGCTTTTCAAATATTTCTTGAAATTTCTCATAATTTACAATGTGTTTATGTCTATGCCTTTCAAGTACGGTAGCTTCAGAATAAATTTCAAAAAGTTTTGTATTAGTAAAAATATTTATTTTGTGGGCCCCCCCTAATCTCATAGAATTATTATTTTCATTAATAGTTTTATTTGATTTTGCAATTAAATCGATTACTGGATAGGGCGTATTTTCGTCAAACTCAGTTGAGTTCGCATCCTTCAGGTTCAGCACATTTCTTGCAAATTCAATTACCATTAATTGCATTCCTAATGATATTCCCAGAATAGGTACATTATTTTCTCTGGCATATTTTATAGCTTTAATCTTCCCTTCTATAGCTCGTTTACCAAAACCGGCAGGAATAATTATTCCATCGTATTTACTTAAAAATATTTTAAGATTTTCTTCTTTCATTTCTTCTAACTCGCCAGCATTAATAATATCAGGCCTATTAACGCCACTAAGAAAGATGCTTTCCATTATACTTTTGTGGGCGTCATCAGTTCCAGTATATTTAGAAATTAAGGCGATTTTTAGATTCTTAAAAGTTTTGGGTGATTTCCACTTAATATTTTCATAACTGTTGTTGTCAAGACTTAAGTTTAATTTTTTAGAAATCAATAAAGGTAGATTCTTTTTGTTTAATTCTTCTGGAACTTCATAAACGTTGTTTAAATCAGGAAGATTAATAACATTTTCAAGCGGAACTCCACCAAATAGAGCAATCTTTTCTAAACTAGAAAAATCGATTTCTTTTTCAGTTCTTACTAAAATCATGTCAGGTTGAATACCGATCCTTCTTAAAAGTTGAATCGATTGTTGAGTAGGTTTAGTTTTAAATTCATTAGTAATGTGTAGATATGGTACAAACGTTACATGAATAAACAAAAAGTTTTCTCGCCCTTTTCAAAAGATAGTTCTCTAACCGCTTCTAAAAATATTTCTCCCTCGATGTCTCCAACAGTACCGCCGACTTCTACAAGTAAGATTTCTGAATCAATTTCTTCGATTCTTTCTTTAATACGTCCAGTTACGTGGGGGGGAACCATCTGAACGGTTGCTCCTAGATATTTTCCTTCTCGTTCTTTTTCAATTACATATTTATATACTTGACCAGCGGTCATGTTGTTATATCTTTTCATGTCTATACCTAAGAATCTTTCATAATGTCCCAAATCAAGATCTGCTTCATATCCATCTTCCGTAACAAAAGTTTCCCCCCCGTGTTGATTTGGATTCATATTTCCGGCATCAACGTTTAGGTAAGGATCAATTTTTAACGAGTTCACCTCTAGGTTAAATTCTTTTAAGAGCCTTCCTATAGCAGCGGAAGCCACACCTTTTCCTATTCCACTAAGAACTCCACCTGTAACAATTATATATTTTTTTTAGCAGACATAATTGATTATTTCTCTCCTTTCTAAAAAAAATTGTAGTTTACCTAATTTAAAAAAATTATTATTTCTTAAGTCACATAAAAACAACAAAAAGTGGTATTGTTCATGTAGCCCACTTAAATTCAATGATTATTGATTAAATTAACTGTATAAATATAAACCGATTAAGGATTCAGACAAAATTAACAAAAATAAAGGGGGGGAGCCAAAGCTCCCCCCCTCTTTGGGTTAATCTTCGTCGTCTATATTTAACTTATTAGCTAAGATTTCAACAGCGTCTTCAACTGTCTGGATTTTTTTCCAACTCTTCGTCTTCTATGGTTATTCCAAATTCAGATTCAAAAGCCATTGTTAAATCGACTAATTCTAATGAGTCGGCATCTAAATCATCTGTAAAAGATGCATCAACAGTGACATCATCTTCATCAACACTTAATGTATCTACAATTATTTCTTTTACCTTTTCAAATAATTCATCTCTTGTCATAGAAAAACCTCCTTAATCAAATATAAAATTCGAGTTAATTATAATGAGTTAAATAAGTTTTGTCAAGCTAATAATTTTCTAATAAGTAAAATTTTCATGAAAATTTGCTCATTTTTATAGCCCATTTTAAAAGTGATTTACATATCTCATTGCTATATAGAGTTATTATCAAAAGGTTAATATAATTAATATATGATATAATTATATCAAATTAGAATAATTATTTTAGAATTTATAAGTAAGTATCGAAAGGAGAGAATAGTTTATTAAATCCCTTTATGATTTTAGAAAAAGAAAAAAAATATAGAATAAAAAGCCAATACGTATTCAATAAATTAGTTTCTCGAAGTTTGTGTAGAGCGCTTATTGTTCAATGGTATGATAATGCCGGGCTAAGGACTAGGCTGGAAAAACTTTCTGATAATGAAATTTGGACTTTAAATTACAAAAAAAGAGTTAACAAAAGGTATAAGAGAAGAAGAGGAAAGAACTATTGAGAAATCGCATGTGAATGTGGAAGATTTGAAATGCCAACGAATGGTAATGAAACATAGATATTTATTAAATAAAGATCCTGAAATAGTTATAGATGAACTTTTGAATCCGAACAACTGCATTAATTATAAAAAGATTTAAAAGAAATAAAATATTTACTAGAGATAGAAGAAAAAAACAATAAATATAGATTTAGATAGTTATTTAAAAGATTTCCTCGGAGAGTTATATTTTGGCTTAGAAGATTTAACTTATAAAGAAGGATACAATAACTCTGATTTTGCAGGAGAATATGTTTGTGAATGGGATGCATTATGGAAGTATATTAATTCTAAAATATTGTAAGTTAGCTTTGCAAATTATTTGGAGGAATATTAGAAAATAATGGGAAAACTATATATAGTCGGTACGCCTATTGGTAATTTAGAAGATATAACTTTTAGAGCCCTTAAAATATTAGAGAAAGCAGATCTTATTTTTACAGAAGATAAAAGGGTTACCTTGAAACTTATTAATCATTACAATTTAGGTAAAAAAAGAATTGTTTACGTTTAATGAGGCAAATGCTTCTAAATTAATAGAAAAAGCAATTACTCTTATTAAAAGTCATGAAGTAACAGCTTTAGTTAGTGACGCTGGAATGCCAGTTATTTCGGATCCAGGTTCAAGTCTAATTGAAGAATGTTGGAAAGAGGATATAGAAATTGATATAGCACCAGGCCCTTCAGCGGTCACGACTGCCCTAGCCTTAAGTGGTTTTGTGGCATCAAGATTCGTTTTTTTTAGGTTTTTTTACCAAGAGATAAAAAAAATTAAGAAGGCTTCTTAGAGAAATAAACGAAAAAGAAATAAAAAGTACAATCGTTTTTTTTGAATCTCCCAATCGTATAATAAAGACGTTAAAAGAGATAAAAGATCATTTAGGGAATGTTGACTTGTTTGTAGGAAGAGAAATGACTAAATTACATCAGGAGCTTTTTAGAGGAAATGTTGAAGAAGCTTTAGCATTCTTTGAATCAAAAGAAATTGTGAAGGGAGAATTAACAGTTGTTATTTCATCAACAAAATGAATTTAAGTTTGAATCAATTCAAGAACTTATTGAGTACCTTAACTCTATTTTGTGAATTCTCCAATGTATTCTAAAGAAATAGAAGTTATAGGGGATGTAACCCATGCTAAATATAGCAAAGAGGAGATTTATATGTAGAACTATCTCAAAAGGTTCGAAATTCAAATTATTCCATAACTATCTTTTTAATCAATCTTCAATTCCGTATCTTCTTGACCATTGTCACTTGAAATCTGAAAAAGAGCTTATAAATAAAAGATGGAAATTTGGAGGAGTAGTTAATTTTTGGAAACGAGAAGCTAAGTATGTGGTTCATGGAACCTACGTCATCGCCTTAGGAGACTCGGAAATAGAGAAAAAAAAGAAGAGAGATATTAAAAATACTTGAAAAAAACGGCCTTTTAAGAAAAGTAGAACATGAGTTAGTTGAATTAAACCCTATAAAAAAAAGATAGCAGTTGTTTCATCACCAACTGCAGCAGGTTTCGGGGGGGATTTTTTTGAAAAATATTAATCATGCAAGGTTTGTTCCTATAGTGCATTTATACCCTGCTCCAATGCAAGGGGTTAATACTGTTCCAGGAATAAAATATGCTTTGGGAGCTATATTAAAATCAAAAATTGATTATGATATTGTTGTTATTATTAGAGGTGGAGGTTCTAAGAGTGATTTAATGTACTTTGATGATTTAGAACTAGCTTATATAATTGCAAAGTTTAATGAAAAGATACCTGTTGTTGTTGGTATAGGTCATGAACAAGATAAAACCATTCCTGACTATGTTAGCTGGAAAAACTATTCTACTCCTACAGAGGTTTCTCGAGATATTGTCAACCAAATAAATTTTTATGTTGATAGAATAGAATCTCTTGAAAAAGATTTGACTCTATATTTTAATAATATATACTCAAGGGCAGAAAATTTAATTTCATTTAATACAATAAATAATATAAAATATTTTATTAACAAGGAGATATTAAATGCATCTAAAAAGTTGGAAGATAATTATTTACAAATTAAAAACCAAGTAAATTTAATCCTTGAATACAATGAAAAATGATTGATACTCAATAAAATTAGAAAATAATT
>JMBV01000468.1_pt1 | contig 12637 bp, 21 predicted proteins | sample 616531 | NCBI WGS metagenome assembly JMBV01 (sample SAMN02727904, study PRJNA239997) | anaerobic digester metagenome | biome: anaerobic digester; isolation source: mesophilic anaerobic digester inoculated with municipal waste water sludge... | place: Germany: Bielefeld University, CeBiTec ... | reverse complement strand
TGATGTCCCCCCCCATAGGAGACTAGGGGCAATGGTATGCCTGTTGGGGGGGATTGATGAAGTAACTACAGCAATATGGATTAGACTTTGAATTGTAATTAAAGACACAATCCCTATAGCCAATAAGCTTCCAAATAAATCTTCCACATTTAGTGCTACTCTAATACCCCCCCTCCAAATAATTAGGAAAAATAATAATATAACCACTAAACTACCTAAAAATCCTAATTCTTCTCCTATAATTGCAAATATAAAATCATTATAGGGCTCTGGAATATAAAAGAATTTCTGTCTACTTTTTCCTAAACCTAGACCAAATAAGCCTCCAGAACCTAATGCATATAGAGACTGAACTGCCTGCCATCCAGTGTCAGTAGGATCTGCAAAGGGGGGGTCTAAAAAAAACTTGTAAACCTTTCCATTCTATATTTATGTTCCTCACTGGTTATAGCCTTAAACAGTCCTAATCCTGCTAACCCCCATTAGTCCTGCTAAGTGGTATATCTTCATACCTGCTACAAACAAAATACTCATTAAAGTAGCAGCTAAAGTAACTGTAGTGGATAAATCCTTTTGTAAATATATCATCCCACAAGACAATCCTACTATAAGTAGGGATGGGACTAGACCATACCAAAAGTTTCTAATTCTATCCTTTTCTTTGGATAAAAAGGAGGATAGAAATATTATAGAGCCTAATTTTATTACATCTGAAGGCATAAAGGTCTTGGTACCGATACCTACCCAACGTCTCGCACCTTTGAATTCTTTACCTAAAGGGGGTAAATATCAAAAATCCAGTTGCAATTGCCACTATGAATATAAGCTTTGACATTCTATCTAATCTTTTATAATTAAAATTCATAAAAAAAACAAAAGTGCAATAGTGCCTAGTCCTGCGGCTATCAATTGTTTTTTTAAAGAAATAATAGCCATTATTGTATTTTTTTAATACCTTCAGGCCAAGAGGAACTAAATACCATTATAATTCCAATAAATACTAGGAGTAGTGTTGCTAAAAGCAAAGTAAAATCGGGAGCTTTTTTTTATATCTTTTTTTTAACCATTATTCTCCTCCCTTAAATTATATACTGATGCCTTAAAATCTTCTCCCTTTTCAAAGCTAGTATACATATCCCAGCTGGCACAAGCTGGGGATAATAATATATTATCCTTTTCATTTGCTATATTAAAACTGGTATTTACTGCCTCTTTCATGTTTTCTACTAAGTATATATTCTTAAATCCATATTCTAGGGCAGTATTTTTAATCTTATCTTTGGTTTCTCCTAATAGGACTAGGCCCTTTACCTTATTATTGAAAGCTTTAATCAAATCGTCAAAATCCACACCCTTATCCATGCCTCCAGCAATAAGAATTATGGAGCTATTTATTGCTTCTATAGCCTTAATACTAGCATCTGAATTGGTACCTTTAGAATCGTTATAAAAATTTATACCATTAATTGTATCCACATATTCAATTCTATGTTCTACACCTGGGAAATCTATCAATATTTCTTTTATAATTTTAAAATCTAATTTCATAATCCAAGCTATAGCAACGCTAGATAGAACATTTTCTAAATTATGTTTCCCCCCCGGTAATCTTATATCATTAATTTTAATTACTTTCTCTATTTTTCACCAGTATTTATTACTACATATTCTTCTTCTAAATATACCCCCCCTTTATCTAGTTTATTATCTAAACTAAACCAGGTAATATTAGAATTTACCTCTTCTCCTATTTTCCTTACATTTATATCATCATAATTTAATATGGTATATTCCTCTTTAGTTTGATTCACAAGTATCTTTTTCTTTGCATTTATATAGTTTTCAAAACTCCCATGCCAATTTAAATGATCTGGTGTAAGATTTAAAATTAGGGATATTTTGGGATTAAAATATTTTGTGTTTTCTAATTGAAAACTACTAGCCTCAATTACAAAAATATCATCTTTTTGAGAATTTACTACATCCCATAGAAGACCTACCCCCCCAATATTTCCTACTACATGGGTATTAAAGCCAGATTTTTTTAAAATACTCCCCCAGTCAATGTGGTAGTTGTAGTCTTTCCATTAGTGCCAGTAATGGCAATAAAATTAGCATCTGGTTTAATTCTATAGGCTAATTCTAAATCTGTAACGATTTCTATATTCTTTTCTTCTGCCCTTTTAAAAACATCTAGGTCTAAAGGAATTCCTGGAGACTTAATTATTAAATCTATATTTTCTAGAGAAATTTCATTAGTGCCTAAATATAAATTTAAATCTATATTTTTTTTATTTCCTCTAAATATTCTTCTAATTCTTCCGCTTTTTTTTAATATCGGAAATATATATATTTGCACCCATTTTATCCAATGCTTTTACAGTAGATACTCCACTTATTCCTAATCCTATTATTAATACATTTTTATCCTTTAAATCCATAATTGCACCTGACTTTCAATTTAATTTAAACCTACTATGGCTATTAAACATAATAGAACTGTTGCTGTCCAAAATACAACTACAACTCTAGTTTCTTCCCATCCCTTTTCTTCAAAATGGTGATGAAGGGACTCATTAAAAATACTCTTTTTCCTGTCAATTTATAAGAGGCAACTTGTATAATAACTGATAGAGCCTCAAGGAAATATATACCTCCTGCAATGGGGGGGATAATTAGAGGTAAATTCAAGAGTATGGCCACTGCAGCCACAGCACCTCCCAAGGCCATGGAACCTGTATCTCCCATAAAGACCTTTGCTGGATAGGCATTATATATTAAAAAAAACCTAAACAAGCACCTGTTAAAGCTGCTGAAAAATAGAAATACTTCCAAAACCCCAATTAAGAGCCACTAGACCAAAAAAAGACAATACTATTAGTGTCACTCCTGAGGCCAATCCATCTAAACCATCAGTTAAATTAACAGAGTTTACTGTACCTACTACTACAAAAGCAATAAAGGGAACATAAAACATTCCTAAATCTAAATATCTATTATTTAAAAAAAGGTATGATGATTTTAGTCCCTAGCATAGAAGTATTAGATTGATATAGGGCTAGTATTACAGCTAAAATTATCTGACCTATTAGTTTTGATAGGCCTTAAGGCCTAAGGATCTTTTGTTAACTGTTTTTAAATAATCATCTATAAATCCAATGATTCCAAATCCAAAAGTGGCTATTAATAATATATACATATCTCTATTTAACATACCTGAAGTCATGGTGGTTATAAGTAATGCCACCAACATCATTATTCCCCCCCATAGTGGGTGTCCCAGATTTAATCAGGTGGGTTTCTGGTCCATCATCCCTAACATTTTGCCCTATATTTAATCTTCTTAGCATGGGGATAATTATAGGCCCTAGTATAAGAGTTATTATAAAAGATGTAAGTATTACTCTGATAATATCTATATAATCAATCATTTCTTTTCTCCTCTCTAGTAAATATTACTATGTATTTACATATACTTTAGTATATCTAATACTATTTCTTTTTCGTCAAAGGGAAAAACTTCATCCTTTATTATAGTATAAGTTTCGTGGCCTTTCCCTGCCAATAAAATAATATCCTTAGGCTTAGCAATTTTTAGTGCATATTCTATAGCCTCTCTTCTATCTGTTATGGTAATATAATCTCCCCCCCTACTTTTCTACACCTGGTACTATATCCTGAATAATTGCATCTGGGTCCTCAAATCTAGGATTATCAGAGGTAATTATAGATAAATCTGCATATTTTGCCACAGTTTCCCCCATTATAGGTCTTTTGCTTTTATCTCTATTGCCTCCTGCTCCAAATAATACTATTTTTCTGCCCTGAACAAATTGATCTATAGTCACTAAAACCTTTTCTAGGCCATCAGGTGTATGAGCAAAATCTATAATAACAGTAAAATCCTCCTCTATAGGCACCATTTCAAATCTGCCCTTAATTCCCTCTACAGATTCTAATCCATTTTAATATGGGATAAATTTAAATCATATGCAATACTACAGGCAACTGCAGCTAATGCATTATATATACTAAATTTCCCCAATAGATTTAAATTAATTGGAATAGAGCCTTCTGGAGTATTTAATATAAAACTAACTCCCTTATTATTATATACTATATCTGTTGCATAGATATCTGCTTTATTATCTATTCCATAGGTAATAAAAGGAATTGGATTATTTATTTCTTCTAATATTCTTCTTCCATAGGGATCGTCTATATTTATAATATTATATTTCTTAGTTTTGTTAAATAGATTTAATTTGCTTTTAAAATATTCCTCCATGGTTTTATGGTAGTCCAAATGATCTTCAGTTAGATTAGTGAATATACCTATTTGAAAATCCATATATTCTACTCGCTTTAAATCTAAGGCATGGGAGGATACCTCCATAGCACAATACTTTGTATCTACATCTACCATAGATTTAAAATACTTTTGTATAGTTAAAGAATCTGGCGTAGTATTAATATTGTCTAATTGTTTTTCATCTACTACAGTACCCATAGTGCCAATTATCCCCCCCGTCTTTTCTCCAGAAGAATCGAATATGGCCTTTAATAAATATGTAATAGAAGTTTTCCCATTAGTACCAGTAATTCCTATTAAATTTAATTTCTCAGAAGGCTTCCCATAAAATATAGAGGAGTATCTTGCCATTGCTAATTCACTACTGGCTACTTTTAATACATTTATATCTTTATTTTTATATCTATATCTTTCTCTATTATAATACAATTTGCTCCATTATAAATGGCCTCATTTATATAATTATGGCCATCCACTGTAAAGCCTTCTATGGCAATAAAAATATTGTCTTTTTTTAATTTTTCTAGAATCCTGTTCTATTCCACTTATTTCAAGATCTATATTCCCCCCCTGAATTATTTCAAATTCACTATCTTTAATAATATCTTTTAATTTCAAATTAACACCTACTCTCCATTTTAGTAAATTTAATTAATTAAAAGGCAACTTAAATAGTCGCCCTTAACAATTTTACTCTTTTGTCGTAGAAAATTCAACCTCAATAGTAGAGTTTTTGTCTACTTGGGTTTTTCTTTCTGGAACCTGTCTTATGGCTGTTCCCTCACCTATAAAATGGTATTTTAAACCTAAACCGTCTAAAATTTTTATTACGTCCTCCTTAGATTTTCCTATTAAATCTGGTAATATTATTTTATCCTCAGATTTAAACTCTTCATCTAAATATAAATCTACAATAGAACCTTTGGAAACTTCCATTCCTGGTGATGGAAATTGATCTATTACCTTTGAATGCTCGTTTATATTAAGAGATTCTGAAGTATATTTTAATTCACTTTCCAATAAAATCCTTCCTGCCTCTCCAATGGTTTTACCCCCCCTTATATCTGGTACTTCAACTATATATTCAAATTGTTCCTTTTCTTTTTCTGTAAATTCTGGTTCAACTTCCATATATTCTAGAATTTCTCCAATTAGTTCTCCAGCCACAGGTGCAGCTACAGAACCACCATAGTAAACTCCTATTGGCTCATCTACTATTACCAATACTGAAATCTTAGGATCTGTAGCTGGAGCTACAGCTACAAAAGAACCTATATATTTGCCTGGTGCATACCTACCATCTATGATTTTCTGTGCTGTACCAGTTTTTCCTGCTACTTTGTAGCCTGGGACATAGGCACTAATTCCTGTTCCATTGGTTACAACGGATTCCATCATTTCCATCATCGTATCTGATGTGGATTTAGATATTACCTTACGAATTACCTCCACATCGTTTTCCATAACTGTGTTTCCATCATTATCTATTAAATGAGAAACTAGTCTAGGTTTCATTAAATTTCCACCATTGGCTATTGCATTTGTTGCATTAATAAGCTGTAATGGAGTAACTGCAATCCCGTGTCCATAGGACATAGTAGCCAAACGTATTTCTTTAATTGTGCCAGTATTTTGTGGGATAATTCCAGACTGTTCCCCCCCTAATAATTCAATTCCCGTAGTTTCACCAAAGCCAAAGGCCTTAATATATTTATAAAATTTTTCTTTACCTAATTTTCTGCCTAAATCTACGAACACTATATTACAGGAATTATCCATTCCTTCTTTTAGAGTTTGAGGTCCATGGGGGGGATTGTACCATCTAGAACATTTTAACACTTCTCCTGGTATATCTCTTATAAAGCCATTACAATAAAAATTAGTGTCTATATTGGCGATATTCTCTTCTAATGCAGCTGCAGCCACTATAGTTTTAAAAGTAGAGCCTGGTTCATAGGCATCTGATATAGCATAGTTTCGCCACATACTATACCATTGTTTTTCCAATTCCTCTCTAGGTAAGTCCTTCCATTGTTGCTTTTTTTATTTCATCTAAAGGTTCCCTAGGATTATTAGGATTATAGTGGGGGGGCAAATTAGTCATGGCTAATATATCCCCAGTTTTTGGATCCATAACTATAATAGATATAGTTTTGCCCCAGTGGCAATTAAAGATTCCATAGCAGCCTTTTCTGCAAAATGCTGAATAGTTTCGTCTAAGGTTAAGACTAAATTTAGGCCATCCTCTGCATCTATAATTTTCTCCCCCCCATCATAGGCATTTGTCTACCTTTAGCATCTGTAGTTTTTACCCATCTTCCTGGGGGGGTGCCAGATAAATACTTATCATAAGTCTGTTCAATACCATCTAAACCATCATTGTCTATATTTGTAAAACCTAAAATATATGGTGCAAAATCTTCATAGGGGTAAAATCTTTTATTATCATCTATTACACTAATGCCTGGTAATTTAGCATTTCTTAGGGCCTTAGCCTCTTCTTTTGTTATCCATTGTTTAATTTTTTTCAGCGTCTACATTTTTTTTAATTTCTCATAAACTATATTTTCGTCCAAATCTAAAATCTCCGCCACTTGTTTTGCAGTAGCTTCTTTATCCTCTACATCTGCTGGATTAGCCCATACTGTATAGGAGGATATATTTACTGCAAGTTTTTTTCCCATTTCTATCGTATATAATTCCCCCCCTCTTAGCTTTGATCTCGATTCCCCCCCTAGTCCATTGTCCTAATGCGCCTTTTTTTTAATTCTTCCCCTGATACTATTTGTATATACCCAAGTCTTCCAATTAGAAGAACAATAGCAAGTAAAACCATAACAAATACGAAAACTAGTCTTTTTTTTGTAATATTACTGGTTTTATTCAATTTTAAGCCCCCCTTAAAAACACCTACTACTGAATTTATTATATTTTAATCTGCTCTGTGAAAAAAAACCTTATCTTCAATTTCTTCTTTTCATTAGTTTCTCCTATGGATAAATAAACTAATTGTTCATCTTTAGGGTAATCCATACCCAGATTAATTTTGCCCTTTCTTCTATTTTAACAGAATTTTGACAACCTCTAGTTCAGCAAACAAATCCTCCCTGTCTCTTTCTAATTGGTATTTTTCATTTTCCAATTCCATAATTTCCAGTTTTAGTTTAGTTATTTTAGAATAGCCATTTAATATATATATGCATAATACCAAGCCTAATAATGCAAATGCAATGGCAAAAAAATTTTGAGGAGGATTGTGCTTTCTTTTTTTTCTTTGCTCTCCTTTGTTCTTCCTTTTCTATTCTAGTTTCAATTTCTTCCTGATAATAATTGAACTCCTGTTTATTTACTAACAATTTATTCTACCTCCCCTTCTTTAGAACTTAAACCCTCATTCCAATTCTCAATTTAGCACTTCTAGATCTGGGATTTTCCTCTATTTCTGATTTTGTTGGAACAATTGGTTTTCTAGTGATTATTTCTATTTCTTTTTCTTTATCACAGATACATACGGGAAATTCACTAGGACAAATGCAGTCTTTTGCCAATTCAATAAAAGAATTTTTGACGATTCTATCTTCTAAGGAATGAAAAGTGATTATACATAGCCTTCCATTTTTCTTTAAAAATTTAACCATTTTAGGTATAGTGTTTTCTAATACATCTAGTTCACTATTTACCTCAATTCTAATGGCTTGAAAAGTTTTTTTGCGCAGGATGGCTATCCATTCTAAACTTTTTTTGGTATGGCTTTTTTTTATTATATCTACTAATTCCAATGTAGTATCTATACTGTCTTTTTTTTCCTTTCCATTACTATAAACTCAGCTATTCTCTTGGCCCATCTTTCCTCTCCATAGTCCCATATAATTCTTTCTAATTCTTTTTGGGAATATGTATTTACCACATGCCAAGCACAAAATTCTTGTTCTAAATTCATTCTCATGTCTAGGGGTGCATCCTGATGATAGGAAAAGCCCCCCCTTGAACCTTCATCTAATTGATGAGAAGAAACTCCAATATCTAAGAAAATTCCATCTACCTTTTCTATATTTAAATCATTAATTACATTTTCTATATTTCTATAATTATCTTGAACTAGTATTACTTTATCTAGATGATTTTTCAATACCTCTTTAGATTTGTTAATAGCATTTACATCTTGATCTATTCCAATTAATTTGCCATTTTTAATTTTCTTTACTATTTCTAAAGAATGTCCGGCACCACCTACGGTACCATCTATATATATGCCATCTTCTTTAATATCTAATCCTTCAATTACTTCATTAAGTAATACTGATTTATGTTCAAAATTCAATTAAACCACTCCCATTATATTCCCAGCTCCGCCATTTTCTCTGCAATATTCTCATAGGATAAGCTATCGTCTTCGTTATAAGTATCCCATTCATTCTTATCCCATATTTCAATTCTAGTGGAAACACCTATTATTACAGCATCTTTATTTAATTTGGCATGTTCCTTCAAATTGCCAGGAATAAGCACTCTTCCCTGTTTATCTAAAGTACATTCAGTAGCACCTGCAAAGAAAAATCTGACAAAGGCTCTGGCATCCTTATTTGTAAGGGGGGGTAATTGACGAAGTTTTTCTTCTAATACAATCCACTCATCTTTAGGATAAACAAAAAGACAATTATCTAAACCTTTTGTCATAATAAAGTTATGGCCAAGGTCCTCTCTGAACTTGGAAGGCATTATAACTCTGCTTTTATCATCCATTATATGTTGATATTCTCCCATAAACATATTTAGCACCCCCCCTACCCGCTTTCACTTTCCTCCACTTTGTACCACTTTACTCCATCTGTTATTTATTATTCTATACTATTTTGAGATTTCCTTCAATTGTTTTTGAAAAATATTCTGTTTTTTTTAAATAGGTCTTTAGTATCATATTTCGCAAAATACATCAGTTTTTTTTAAAAAAAATAATAAAAATATCATATAAAAAAGACAAAAAAAATAAAACCTGCCAAAAATATGCAGGTTTTTGTTGAATTATATTCTTTTTTTCTTTTCTCCTTATACTCAAATAAACTAAGGCTATTACTATGCTTACAATGCTAATTAATTGTGCCACCCTAATGGGACCCATCATTAGACTGTCGGTTCTTAAGCCTTCGATAAAATACCTTATGAAGGAATATAGTATAATATATAATAGGAAAATTTCTCCAGAAACTTCTTTTCTATTTTTTTTCTATACCATATTAAAAAGAAAAAAAATAAGTATATCTCCTATGGACTCGTATAAAAAGTGGGGGTTGTACTCGTACTCCATCAATTAAAATACCCCAGGGTAAATCTGTAGGTCTTCCATAGGCTTCCTGATTAATATAATTTCCCCACCGTCCTATTCCTTGTCCTAGTACAAGGGAAGGAGCACAGCAATCTGCTATAGTCCAGAAATCTAAATTTCTTTTCTTTGAAAATACAATGGCTACTATAACTCCTACTATAATAGCACCATGAATAGCCAAACCTCCCCCCTCTAAAATGCAATATTTCCTTTGGGTTTTGACTATAGTAGTCCCAAGTAAATATTATATAGTGGATTCTAGCCCCTAATACAGCTAAGGGAATGGCATATAACAAAAGATCTATTAAATTATCCTCTCCTATGCCTAATCTTTCCGCCTCTTTAAAAGCAAGAATTGCCCCAATGATTATGCCAATGGTTATCAATATGCTATACCACATAATTTCTATTCCGAACACCTTAAAAGCTACAGGATCCATATTAGGTCACCTTCCTTATTTTGTCTATAATTATTAGTATAGCATATTGTGTTTTTTTATTGCCATTATTTTTTTTAACTTTTCTATTAATCTATTTATTTCTTTTACATAATCATCATAGGGTCTGCCATTCATCAAACCATTTAATATTTTCTCTATTTGTTCAAATACTTTCTTATCATCAGTTATTAACACCTGTCTAATGGCTTTATCACTAGCTAATACTGTGTCTATTATCATTTCCTTTACATCATCGGTAAAACTATTATCTATCTCCATTTCCACTGCTATTACTACGATATCATTAAAAATAATAGAGCTAGCATCAGCTATGCCATATAAATCTACCACTATATTAGAAACATTTTCTGATCTCATTAAAGTATCATAATCTTTCCCCCCCTCTACAGCTAAACTGACATTTTCTTCTTCTATTATGTGATTATTATTTTGGCAGGCAGTATTAAATCCCATTAATATTAAAATAATAAATATAAGCAATCTTTTATTCCTTTTCATTTTTATACCTCCACATTAAATAATTTATTAGATATAGTTTTTCTAAATTTACAAATTTTATTACAAAAATTCTTCTTGAATAGATTTGTGCTATAATATATAATTGTTCTTGTGTTTATTTTACGGAATTCGAAAGGAAGATATAGATGAAACTAGGAATAGTAGGTTTGCCAAATGTTGGCAAAAGTACACTCTTTAATGCATTAACTGCTGCAGAAGCAGAAGCTGAAAACTATCCTTTTTGTACCATAGAACCAAATGTGGGGGGGATTGTACAAGTTCCTGACAAGAGATTAAATTTATTAGCTAAATTGATAAATCCTAAAAAAAATTGTACCTGCTACAATAGAATTTGTAGATATAGCTGGTTTAGTAAAAGGTGCCAGTAATGGGGGGGAAGGTTTAGGTAATAGATTTCTTTCTCATATAAGGGAAGTAGATTCAATAGTTCATGTAGTTAGATGTTTTGAAGATGAAAACATCACTCATGTAGAAGGTAAAATCAGCCCTGTAGATGATATAGAAATTATTAATTTAGAATTGATGTTAGCTGATTTTGAAATCATAGAAAACAGACTGCATAAAGTGGAAAAATTAGCTAAAGCAGATAAATCTTATAGAAAAGAATATGATGTTTTAACTAGATTAAAAGAGGCGATTGAAAATAATAAACCCTTAAGAAATCTAGAATTTGAACCAGAGGAAATAGATTTAATTAAATCCTTTGGCTTACTATCCTTAAAACCAGTATTATATGTTTGTAATGTTTCAGAAGAGGATTTATTAGATGGTGGAGAAAATAAATATGTTAAAGAAGTAAAAGCCTATGCAGAAAAAGAAAATTCTGAAGTAGTGGTTATTTCTGGGAAAATCGAAGCAGAAATATCCCAATTAAATGAAGAAGAAAAGAAAATATTCTTATCTGAATTAGGATTAAAAGAATCTGGCCTAGATAAATTAATAAATGCTAGTTATAGTTTATTGGGACTTATGAGTTTCTTAACTGCCGGTGAAATTGAAGTAAGGGCTTGGACTATAAAAAGGGAACCCGTGCTCAAAATGCAGCAGGAAAAATCCACTCAGATATTGAAAGGGGGCTTTATTAGAGCTGAAGTAATTAATTATAAAGATTTACTAGAATGTGGTGGAACAGCTCAAGCAAAGGAAAAGGGATTAGTTAGACTAGAAGGAAAAGACTATATTATGCAAGATGGAGATGTGGTGTTGTTTAGGTTTAACGTATAAAAGTAAATAATTCTATATGAAAGGGGTGAACTATTCTCTACACCCCCCCTTTTAACCATTATAATAGAGAGAATAAATTACTGTACCATATTTATAATTCTACTTAATAAGACTTCAAAATCTTCCTGACTATATATATCTACTTCTTCTTTAGCATTTCCAACACTAATTAATAACTTAATTCTGTCTCTTTCTCCTATAACTTCAATTAACATTGAATCCTCTATTTCTCTATATGATTTATTCTTAGAATATACTAATTCTACATCTGGTTCTAGGGCATATTCTAATTGTGTCCTTCTACTAGACTTAGCTAAATCCTTAAAATAATATATACCATATAAAGTAGCCTCTAAATAGTCTGAAATAGCAAAACAATTAAACCCATCTTCTAGAAAAACATCTCTTAATTGAGCTATTATATAATAAACATTCTCTTTATCACCTTGGAAATATATGGTAGCACAATCACTTAAATCAGCCTTTGAAGTACCTATTGGATAAATATCCTCATCAGGCAATAGCCAAAACTCAAATGGATAAGATTTCATTATGGATTCAATATCACTATCACTAATACCTAAATAAAATATACGGATTCCATTAATATCTATAGGTAATACATTTAAAAATTCTTTGAATTTTATAATATTAATCTCTTTATCATTATAAGGAATAAAGATATAATCTTTACTATTGGCTTCAAATGCTACATCATAGTATATGTTTTTAATTTCAAAAGGCAATATTTCTTCTAAAATAATCTTATTATGAAAATTAATTATAGTAACATCATCT
>JMBV01000467.1_pt1 | contig 12658 bp, 20 predicted proteins | sample 616531 | NCBI WGS metagenome assembly JMBV01 (sample SAMN02727904, study PRJNA239997) | anaerobic digester metagenome | biome: anaerobic digester; isolation source: mesophilic anaerobic digester inoculated with municipal waste water sludge... | place: Germany: Bielefeld University, CeBiTec ... | reverse complement strand
GGTTTGTATCTATTTCTAACCCTTCTATACATAGCTTTTCAAGATATTCCACATTTGTATATCCTTCTGGCACCTTGTATTCTGGTAGATGAAGGGTATCAAAATCCAATGTAACATTACATCTTTCAGCTATTCTTACGGTGTTTTCTAAAGCCTCTTCTACGGAACCAAATATACTTTTCATCTCGTCATAGGATTTTAAATAGAATTGATCAGTGGGGAACTTCATCCTATCGCTATCATCGATGGTCTTTCCCGTTTGAATACATAATAGGACATCATGAACTATGGCATCTTCCCTTTTTAAGTAGTGTACATCATTGGTGGCTACCAAAGGTATCCCCGTTTCCTTGCTCATCTTAATAAGCTGCTGATTGACCCACTTTTGTTCTTGCATGCCGTGATCTTGCAGCTCTAAGAAAAAGTTATCTTGTCCAAATATTTTATTGTATTTAAGTGCTATTTCTTTAGCCTTATCGTAATTACCATTTAATATATGACTTTGAACCTCTCCTGCTAAACATGCGCTTAAGGCTATTATCCCTTCACTATATTGGGATAATACATCATGATCTACCCTAGGCTTATAGTAAAATCCATTTACATACCCTTCTGACACTATATTCATAAGATTCCTATAGCCTGTATCGTTTTCTGCCAATAAAACCAGATGGTATTGGTTTTTATCCTTTGGTTCTTTTTCCGTATATTTATCCATGGCAATATATACCTCAGAACCTAATATGGGTTTGATCCCTCTACGACGAGCTTCTTTGTAAAATTTAATGACACCAAACATAGCCCCCCCATGGTCGGTTATGGCTATGGTGTCCATCCCTAGTTCCTTGGTTCTATCTAAAAGATCTTCAACTCTACTAGAGCCATCTAGTAAACTAAATTCTGTATGGACATGGAGATGTACAAATTCACCCTTATAACTCATTGTAAAACCCCCCCTTCTAAAATATATTTATATATTAATTCTATCATAATATAAAAAAAATTAAACTCCCAGTTATGTGAAAGTTAGTGCTTTGTTTAAATATATTGGTCCTATTGGCCCTTATTAAAGGATCAAATTACATTTTTATCATATTAACAATATATATTTCCCTCTAATTATGATAAAATAAATTTACAAGATAAATTTGGAGGTAAATCATATGAAAAAGATAATCATAACAAACAACAAATACGTATATGAAAATATAAGGATTATTTTGAGATATTTTTTTGATGAAAGCTTTTCTTATCTAGATGTATTGGAATATGTAAGAGATAGGATTCATGAGGGCCATAAGCTTTTGACCCATCCCTTATCTGGTAGTGTAAAGCCTAATGAAACGATATATAAAACCATCATGATAAGCGATAAACAAGAGGCTTTGGACTTTGATAGCCTAAAGCTTATTGAAGAAAGTATTGCTACTGCTAAGAAATTTATGGCTAACAAGCCTACTCCTAATTGGCCTGAGAGGATATTGGATGATTTTAGGGTAATAGATCTATCTTTGATTGAAAATGTAATAGATAAATTAAAATATTTTAAGGGTCTAGACAATATGCACTATAAGCCTAGAAGAAAGTTTTGCTCCATCCTCTAGGCTTACACAACGAAACCCTTTATCGTTATTGTTTTGTCAAATTTTGGCACGACAATTCCAAGATCATTCATCTTCAACGTCTTTTAGTCCATATTCCACCAGGTTGGTTAGTTCTTCAATAGCATCCTTTTCGTCTTCTCCTTTTGCAATCAAGGTAATCTCTTCTCCATGAAAAGCCCCCCCTAAGGACATAACCCCCCCTATAATACTCTTTCCATCAACCCTCGTTCCTTTCATCTCTATATATATGTCGCTAACAAATTTATTAGCCACTTTTACAAATAAAGCTGCTGGTCTAGCATGTAACCCTGTTTCATTATTTAGTACTACATTTCTTTTATCATATTAACTCTCCTTTCTCCTTAATTTATCAGCTATATCTTCTATTCGCCTAAATCTATGGTTTACACCAGATTTGCCTACAGGTGGATTTAATAGCATCCCCCCCAGCTCCTTTAAACTAGCTTCCCTATGTTCTAACCTTAATAGGGCTATTTCCTGTAGGTTTTTTTTGGTAGTTTCTCCAATCCAATTATACTATCTATATATTCGATATTTTCCACTTGCCTTAAAGAAGCATCTATGGTTTTACTTAAATTAGCAGTTTCACAGTTTACCAATCTATTGATATTATTTCTAACATCTTTAAGTACCCTAATATCTTCGAACTTCAAAAGGGCTTGATGGGCCCCCCCATTATATTTAATATATCGACAATCTGTTCCCCCCCTTCCTTAAGATATACTACGTAATTTTCCTTTCTAATTACTATCTTGGCATTTAGTTCAAAGGAGTTTATAATACGAGCAAGTTCCTTTCCATGATCTTCGCTATTGGTTACAAACTCTAGATGGTATGCTTTTTCTGGATTGCTTATAGACCCTCCTCCTAAAAAGGCTCCCCCCCTAATATAAGCCCTTTTACAGCATCTATTTTCTATTAGCTCCTCTGGCACCTTGTAATCCACAGCATAATAACTATCCATGGTGTTAGCCAAAAAAACCCACATCTTCCAATATACTCCTCGTCATCTCTTTATTGTTTATAATTATCAAATAGTTGTTATTCTTCTTTAGCTGCTTGTTCCTTCTTACCATTACCTCTACATCAGTATCATATAATCCCTTTACCAAGATAAATATTCTTCTAGCTATGGCAGCGTTTTCCGTAGAAAACTTTAAACTTATTCTATTCATATTACTAATCTGAATTGTCCCACTAGTTCGTATTATGCTGGCCAACTCTGCCAATGCACAACAATGATCCTTTATATCCAACCTGGACAATTCATTTTTTTTGTTGATGATGAAAAAGACATTTTATCTCTCCTAAATATATATTTATAAAAGCCCTAAAGCTTTATCTATTATTTTTTTCTCATCCTCATATTTTATCAACTCCCCCAGCCTTATCTATATGAACAAAAGTAGCTTCTACAAATCCTTCATTTTTTTTGAGGAACGGATTCCATGCTATTGGTTTTCATCAAATACCAATGAACGGTTTTAAATACCATTTCGTCCCCCTTTATATTTTTATAAGTATAATGGACCATACCAATATACCTCATTATCTCGGCTCTTACTCCAGATTCTTCTAATACTTCTCTTAAAGCTGTCTCCCTAATATCTTCGTCCTTTTCTACTCTTCCCTTAGGCAATACCCAATCACCATTAAACTTCTTCAATAATAAAAGAGTATTACCAAATACGACAACCCCTCCAGCACTTACCTCCTCTATCATTTATCACTCCTATATCCAGCTTTTCTTATCCTTTAAAAATTAATTGTATATTAAAATCATTATACTATAAAAATAATTATTATGCTAAGATATTTTTATAGTATAATAACACACCTTCTTACGAAAAATAAAAAAAGTGCTTAGTGTTTTATCGCTAAAAAGGAAGCACATTCTCTAAGCACTTTTTTTTGCTAGTATACAAAGAGATAGATATTTCAATCCTAGGAAATATTAGCATCATCGCTTAGGGCTATAATTTCATTTATTACCCTAGACATTTCTTTGGAATAATTAAGCGCTTCGTTGTATTTGCTTTGTATATGATCGTAGTTTTTAGAACTAATAAGATCAATAATAACTCCTCCAATATTATGGAGAGCCTGGTGATATGTGTCTAACTCTTTCCATAAATCAACTATCTTAGGATCTTCAATTTGTATAGAATGATAAAAGTGACCAAATCCACATCTAGTAGCATCTATTTGCAAAGGCATGATTTGACGTTGATTTACCATATCCTTTAAGGTTTCCATCCAAGCCTGATGAAGTCTTTTTGCATTGTCTAAAATGTTAATTAGCTCTCTTGGCTTGATTTTGCTTCCATAATTACTAAAACATTATAATGTCTTGTGTTATTTTCCATTAGCTCTATATCAGACTTAACTACTATTTCTTTCATAGAATTTAACTCATTAAGGGCTTTATCGATGGTTTTTATCATTTTGGATAGTTTTTCCGTCTCAATAGAGAGCATATATACTGCATTGTTTACCTCTGTAATTGAACTACTAATTTCTTCAAAAGATGCCATAAAACTTTCCATATCCACTTGAATTTCTTTAATTGCTTGAAAGTTGTTTTCAATTAGAAGTCTAATGCCTTCCGATGTTTCTGGAATTTGTTCCATTGATGTATTGGTACTTGTTATACTTTCAATACTTTCCTCTGACATAGTTTCAATTTCGTCTCGAAATATTTGAAATTCATCAAGGCTTTTTTTTCGTACTTTCTGCAAGTTTACGTATTTCCTCCGATACCACTGAAAAGCCCTTTCCTGATTCACCAGCTCGGGCAGCCTCAATACTTGCATTTAGTGCCAAAAGATTGGTCTGGTTAGCAATGTCTTCTATAACTGCTACAATATTTCCAATCTTGGATATTTTGTCTAATAGGCCTTCTAAATTTTTGTTAACTCTTCTATTTTTCTTCATAACTTCTTCGCAGACTTCTACCATTTTATTGGTATTTTCTTTGTTTTTTTTCATTGTTTTGAACAACAGAGTCAATATGCATGAGAATATTTTCAGCAGTCTGTACATTATGGCTTAATGCATTGTCGATTTCATCCATAGTGGCTGTGGTCTCTTGCGAAAATGCCACTGTAGATTCTATTTGAGATAGTAGTTGATCCAGCATTCCTTGAAGATTTTTAGAAATATAGACAATCTCCGTTTCAATATTTCCAAGGGAAGCGCTTAATTCCATAGTTTTTAGTAAATACTTCCTAGCATCTTCTTTCAAATTATTTAATTGATGGATTTTTCTTGAATTCTTTTAAGATTTGTATCTCTAATTTCTATATCATCGTTTTGTAGAATTGCCCTAACTTGATTTTTGTACCTTATACCAAACATGTCTTCCCCCCTGTCTTTTTCCTTGTTGTCATAAATTATTTCGCTTACCGAAGATAAATCTATCACCCATTTAATGCATGTACCCCCCCTTTACTAGATGCTATAAACACTATTGTTGCAAAAGATAATTATCATAATATATAATTAGTATACAGTCAATGAGCTATCTTGATTTTATTGTAGTTGAATTATTTTAACCTCTAATAATAGCAGTTTTTAATATCACAGAGGTTAAGATTAAATGTGTAATATCTATATCATGCTATACAAACATCCTTTGCATTAATCCTTTTTTTTAAACTTTTTCATATTTTCTAGCTTTTCTTCTTCTAATTCTATTTTTTTTGTCTATGGCTGATAAGAAGTTGGCTATCTTTTTTTTGTTCTAGTAGGGAGGGGATTTGAATTTTAAAACTATCTAGATCTTTTTTTTCTGAATGTTTGGTAGACCCGAACCAACTCTTAACCTCATAATTTCCCTTTCATATTTTTTTTAAATATTGAAATAAAAACTTATCATTTACTGATTCCTTCAAGTTTTCCAATGTATAAAGATGTCCGCCACTCCAAAATCTTTCAAAATTGTATGTTACATAACCACAAGATTCTCCACCTTCACTAATAGAAATTGTATTAGACTCGGTATTCCACAAATTATAATAACCTGAAGGTTCCCGTCCACCATTTAATACATAATATTTTCCATTTTCAACAAATTTTTTTTCTATTTAGTTGTTCTCCTTTCCTTATCTTGCAAACCTCTCCCAACCTCTTTTCTTTCCAATCAGGAAAGTCTTTCCCATCATCATCTTTAAATCTTATCTCTTGGCTAAAGATTTTCTGCATCATGCCTTTTTTTGTATTCTTTTAGTGTATCTATTTTTTTCCTCTTGTAATTCTAGTTTTTTTGTCTATGGTGTAGAAAAAGTTGCCTATTTTTTTGTTGTTCCATTGTATGTTTTGGGTAAATAATCATAGTATTTGATAGATCAGTTGTATTAATTGCAGGATAACTTGTCCCAGTGCATCTTTTCAAAACCTCAATCGTATATTTATTATTACACATATAGTAGTAAATAAATTTATTATCTATTTTAGACTGGATCAGGGCAAAACCTGTAGAGGCAACTATAGGTATTTCTATAGCAAAGTCTATATATAGGTTATTGTTTTGGTATGGTCTTACGGTAGAATACAAAATATCTCCCTTTGAAATTACCCTCCTAGCTCTACTAGGTGCATTGCTTTTATTGTACATTATCAGACTTCTATCTAAGGTGCCTTCATTCACGGATTCTAAATCTATATAAAAAAAACTTATCTGGTATTTTTTTTATTTTTATTTATTATAGAAATTGCCCCCCCCAACCTTTTCTCTTCCCATTCCCCCCCACTAAATTCAGGAAACCGTAATTCTGGTACTCTTCTCTTTTTCTTCAAGTTTTTGTTTTTCATTGCTAACCCCCCCCTATAATCCTAGTTCTTTTAAGTATTCATTTATCTCTTTGTCTATTTCTGCTATTTCCTTATCTATTTCACTTAGTCTATTTTTTTACCTTATCTATATCCACCCTAGGTTCTGGCTCAAAGGTATCTACATATCTAGGAATGTTAAGATTGTAGCCGTTTTCTTCTATTTCCTTCAAGGTTGCGTTGTGGGAGTACTTATCTATCTCTTTTCTATGGGCATAGGTATCTATTATCTTTTCTATATCTTCAGGTCTTAGTACATTTTTATTTCCAACCTTCTCAAACCCTTTAGATGCATCTATAAATAATACCGAATCGTCTTCAAGTCTGCACTTTTTATAGACTAAAATACAGGTTGGTATTCCTGTTCCATAAAATAGATTTCTGGTAACCCTATTACTGCATCTAGATAATTTTATCTTTTATAAGGTGCTTTCTAATGGTTTCCTCTGCTCCTCCCCCCCTAAATAATACTCCATGGGGGGAGTACTACCGCCATAGTTCCATTATCTGCTAGGTGGTGTATCATATGTTGAACAAACACATAGTCTGCCCTACTTTTAGGTGCTAATTTCCCATAGCCTGAAAATCTTTCATCTTGCTCAAATTTCTTAGCACTACTCCATTTTGAAGAATAGGGAGGATTAGCCACCACAGCTTCAAAGGTCATATCCATATGCTGAGGCTCCTCTATTGTGTCTGCATTTTGTATATCAAATTTTAAATGGTGAATTTCATGAAGTAGCATATTCATCCGTGCTAAATTATAGGTTGTGGAGTTTAACTCTTGTCCATAAAATTTCCCTACTTTAGCCTCCTTGTTTACCCTTAAAAGCAAGGAACCAGAACCACAGGTTGGATCGTATACATCTTTTATTTCATCCTTGCCTAAAGCCACTATTTTAGCCAATACTGTACTTACTTCCTGGGGGGGTATAAAATTCCCCCCCTGCTTTCTGTCCTGCATTGGCTGCAAATTTTCCAATTAGATACTCATAGGCATCTCCTAATATATCTATCTCAGTTTCATCTTGATTAAAGGGAATTTCATTTACAAGGACTAATATTTTGCCATTAGCTTTGATCTGGCTTTTACTGTTCTACCTAATTTTGTAGAAGAAAGATCCATATCATCAAATAAGTTTCAAAGGTCTCCTGAGAATCTTGTCCTAATGTGGATTCTTGAATACTATTTATAGCTTCAAGTAGGTATTCTACATCAAATTTCCCACTTTCTCCTTTTTTTTAATTTCTTCTATCATAGTTGAAAACAAATATTTTGGCTCTATCATATAGCCTCTTAACTCTATTAATTTATCTGTAAGGGGTTTTCTTATTTCCTCTAGCTCCCAAGCTTCCTTATATGTTAGATTATCGTTTTCTAACAGTCGATTAGCTCTTTGTTCTATCTTTTCAGATAGATATCTATAGAAAATTATTCCTAATATATAGTCCTTAAATTCATTGGCACTCATATTTCCTCTGAGTTCATTAGCCATGTCCCATAACCTTTTATGAAGCTCTTGTTGATGCACTTTTCCATTAACCATTTTGCATTTCCTCCTCGTTTATAGTTATAAGCAATTTTTGTAATAGTTCTTGTCTTTCTAAAAAAAAGTTCTTCTCTTCGCCTGTTTAAATCATTTATTTTTCCTATTTTTTTGTTGAAAACTTAGCTTAGGTAGTTTTATATTGATTTTCCTAAACTCATTTATAGAAACGCTTAATACTGTTGAACCTTGTTTTAGTTTATGAAGTTCCCTTTTGAAGCTTTCACTCTGATCCATGTACCAGGCCAAGTAATCAGTATTCACCTTTTTATCCTTTACTTTTATTATTACATAATTTGATGGAACAATTTTTCCTATATCTTTTCAGTGGCTTTTTTTTAGCATTATAAGATGTAATGTTAAAAAGTATTATGTCATTGGTTACTACAGGTATGTTTTGATCTGTTTTTTTCTATATCCTTAGGTACCTTGATTTTAGATTCTGTTTCAAAGGAATATACGGTGCGTTCTTCTGTTTCCATATTTTCTTTTATCCTTATCCTGCTAAGGGTTATACCTTGGGTAACATCTGCTATATCTTCTAGCTTCATATTTTCACCCCCCCTTACCTATACTCTTCTGCTACTTCCCTAATAAATATCTCCAGCTCTTTAGATTTTTTTACATTTTCAATAAAAGAGTATTTTGCTTCTGCTAGAGTATCACTTATTTCTTCCCTATCTATGATGCCGCTAAATTCGTATTCTTGGACTAAATTTTCCACTTGATTTTTAGACAGCTCATGCTCATCGGCAAAATTTTCTATTACCTTACTTTTTCTTTCTTGTTCAAATTTAGTAAATTCATTATCTATAGAATCCTTCTTGTTTAACTTTGGAACTACCCTATCTAGGAACTCTTTTATTAGTTCAACTTTACTTCTTAACTCTTTACTATCAGCTCTCTCTAATTCCTTTATGATATATTTAATATCTTCTTCTTTTCGTTTTTCATCTTCTAAGTCTATTTCCCTAATCAAGTTCATTATATAATCTACATTGATCCTATCTCTGTGCATAATTTCAAGGGCAAAATCTATGTCATCTAATATGGATACTTGTTCCGTTTTGCACCTATCATGATTTTCCTTAATTAGTAGATACTTGCTTCTATAATCCTGATATATCTGACTATCTAATCCTATACATTCCTCTGTAAATTCAAATTCTTTAAAGTTCTCTAGTTTTATAAGAGTTTTGGTCAAGTCCCTAAAAACAATCACAAATTCTTTTTGTTTTTCTTCGCTTTTTATATTGTCAACATCATCAGGAGACGGCGCTATTTTTGTTAAAAGCTCTACTTGCTGTTTAAAAAGTGCCAGGTACTCTTCGAACGATTTGCAAGTACTGTATCTATATCGTCAGTTTTAGAAAATATCCTTAAAGCTTCATCTGTAGCCTCTTTTAGGTTTCTAAAACATATTATATTGCCATAGGGTTTATTATCTGAATCTAATCTATTGGTTCTAGAATAAGCTTGAATTAAATTATGGTATTTTAAATTTTTGTCCACATAAAGGGTATTTAATTTTTTTGGAATCAAATCCAGTTAAAAACATATCAACAACAAGAAGTATGTCTATTTTAGCTTCTCGTAATTTTTGTCTACATCAGCTCGGTAAGCATCATAGGTTTCAGTAGAAAAATTCGTATTAAACATTTCATTGTAATCCTTAATCATTCTTTCCAAACTATCCCTGCCATGAACCTGGCCATCAGACAAGTCTGGATTTGGCTCATAAGTAAATATACTTGCTACTTTTAGATCATGATCTAGTTCTTTAAATTTGTCATAATATAAAGTTAAAGATTCTACACTATCTGTTGCAAATATGGCATTGTAACCTCTGCTTCTAGCTCTTTGATCATGATAATCAATTATATGTTGTACAATTAGTTCTATCCTTTCATCATCTTGCCAAACTTCTTTAGTATTTATAGCCTGAACCTTTTCTGCAGATATTTCATTTAAATTTGCCTTTAAAGTATTTACATAGATTACAGAAAATCCCAGTACATTGCCATCATGAATTGCATCTTTTATGAGATAGTAGTGTAGACATTTATCGAACAGATCTGCCGTAGTCCTATCGTCTTTTGATTTATTTTCCTTTAGTCTAGGGGGGGTACCAGTAAATCCAAAATATTGACTGTTTCTAAAGTGTTCCCTTATTTGATTATGCATCTTTCCAAACTGAGATCTATGACATTCGTCTATTATAAATATTACCTTTTTATCTCTATAAGGTTCCATTATATCCTTGTACCTAGGATTTTTAACAGCATTGTTCATCTTTTGAATGGTAGTAATGATAATTCGATTTGTAAAATCTTTTATCTGTTCTACTAATTTCTCCGTACTATCGCTTCTATCAATAGATCCAGGCTGAAATTCATTAAATTCCCTTTCCGTCTGGTGGTCTAAATCTTGCCTATCTACTAGGAAAAATACTTTATCTATTCCTTCTTCATTGGCTAAGATCTGGCTAGCCTTAAAGGAGGTTAAAGTCTTACCAGAGCCTGTAGTATGCCAGATGTAGCCATTGTTATTTGTCTCTAAAGCCCTTTTAACTATCTTTTCCACTGCATACACCTGGTAAGGCCTTAAAACTAATAACTGCTTTTCTGTTTCCCTTAATACCATATATCTAGCAATCATCTTCGAAATATGACATTTATCTAAAAAACTACTAGCAAAGTCCTTTAAATTAGCAATTCTTTCATTCTTTTCATCTGTCCAAAAGAAGGTATATTTATAATTTAATCTTCCATCGGAATTAGCAAAGTATTTTGTGTCTACTCCATTAGATACTACAAATATTTGAATATAGCTAAAAAGCCCTGTATAGGATTGGTTTTTATATCTACAAATTTGGTTAAATGCTTCCTTCATATCTAACCCCCCCCTTCTTTTTAGTTCTATTTGGACTAAGGGAAGTCCATTTATAAGGAGGGTTACATCGTATCGATTTTCATACTTGCCTCTAACAGTTATTTGATTGGTAATTTGGTATAAGTTCTTACACCATTTTTTTAGTATCCATAAGCTCTAAATAAAGGGGTGTTCCATCTTCCCTTTGAATTTCAACTTTATCTCTTAAAATCTTAGCGGATTCAAAAATTCCTTTACCTTCAATCCTATTCATTACCATTTGAAATTCTTTATCTGTGAGGGGCTGTCCCTTTAATTTTTTTTCATTAAATTTACAAAGCTGTTTTCTAAAATTATTTACTAATTCTTCTTCATTTTTAATATTCACTCGCTCGTAACCGTTTTACTTAAATAATCTATTAATTTGTTCTCAAGCACTGCTTCGGATTCATATCTCAAATTTTCATCCTTTCTAATTCTTCTAAAATATTTAATTATAACAATTTGTATTGTTATATCTAACTATAACAGTGATTTAATTCTTTGTCAAGTGTTATAGCCAGATATAACATAAGGTTTTTTTTAAATATTTATATTTCTATTAAACCTGTTATAAACAATACTATCAAATACTTTATTATTTAATGGTGCTTCTTCTACATTGGCGAAATAAAGTAGTAATTCTTTTGATTTTTCTTATACTCAGGATTAATCTCTATCTTTAGCCAATTTGAGAAGTACTGCCTTTATAATTTGATTCAATACTATATTTTAGCCATATTCATCAAAATGGCAAATTATGTTGGGCTTTATAAGTTTTCAAGATTCTGTAATGTTTGTTTTCCCTTTAACAAATTTAGACTGATTTGCTACATTTATATATTCCTTAGCTAATCCTCTATTGATTATCTTCGATACCTTTATTAAGAATAATCCTACAATCACATCATTAAAATTTTCAAAGCTTTCTATATCATTTTCTAATATTGTTGATATATCTTTCATGTATAAAGCGCCATGTAGTATATGTTTTTAATAGGTATACCGCTCATTTTAAACAGCCAAAATTTCTTTAAATTCATCTATTCTATCTGTATCATCGAAATAATATTCTTCTAACATTGGTAAGGTTTCATATTAGACAACTTCTTTATACCAAATATCAAATTTTTATACCTTCTCTATCTGCTATAAAATAGCTATGGCATATTGGAAAGTCCTCACCTAACGTATTTTTGATTATATCATTAATTTTTCCCATAGTTATATTAATTTTAGTGACTTGTTCTTTACTAAGCCCCATCTTGTTTTCTAAGTAAGAATTAAATTTGTCTGTGTTAAAGCTGGTGCTAGGGTTAAAAAAAAGAAAGTCGTCTATTTTTTTTAAAAATAGAATGCGTATATAAATAATGACATAGAAAATTACCTTTACCACAATTATTTTATATTAGCTTTATTTTTGTTGCAAATATAGTATGATAGTAGTTGAACACAAATATTTTGGGGGTGGAAAAAAATGAAAGTGAATATGGAATATGCAATTGAAAAGTTGGAGCATTTGCTAAATATTCCTAGCCCTTCAGGTAATACACATAAGGCCATGGATTTTATAGAAAAGGAGTTTAAGGCTTTGGGGATACCCACCTATAGGACAAATAAGGGGGGGCGTTGGTTGGAAAAATAGAAGGGGGGGTAAATACTGAAAAGGAAGTAACTCTATCTGCATGTGGATACATTAGGGGGGGAATGGTCAAGGAGATTAAATCCAATGGAAGATTAAAATTC
>JMBV01000466.1_pt1 | contig 12700 bp, 20 predicted proteins | sample 616531 | NCBI WGS metagenome assembly JMBV01 (sample SAMN02727904, study PRJNA239997) | anaerobic digester metagenome | biome: anaerobic digester; isolation source: mesophilic anaerobic digester inoculated with municipal waste water sludge... | place: Germany: Bielefeld University, CeBiTec ... | reverse complement strand
ATTAATTTACACTCCTATTCAATATAAAAATTATCAAATATAGTATCAAGAATGCAAAAAGATCCGTCCCTGGTGCACTAAAAGATACCTCTAATAATGTATTATTAAGACTTGATGCAAAATTTATAGTTTGTTTTGTTTCATAAATTGTGCATTAGTTCCATTTATTTCAAAGAATTCCTTAGAAGCTCTCTCTCCTATACTATCAGGATATAATTGAACTTCTTTTAAGCATTCTTGTTCGTCTATTCCTAAAATTACTCCATCCTTGTATATTATTTTACCATCAACAACTGACAGTGCTACTTCATCTCCTCTTGCACTATAAACTAAGTTGGGAATAATATTTCTCATAGGTTTAGTATATACAGGCAACATAGTTGGCTTTTTCAAATCTATGGCTATAAAATCTGCTCTTTTACCAACTTCCAATGAACCAACCAAGTCCCCTAATCCAATAGCTTTTGCTCCTTCTATTGTGGCCATTCTAAGAGCATGCCAAGCTGGCATAATTTCTGGATTATTATACTTTATCTTATTAAAAAGTGCAACCAATTTCATTTCATTTATAATATTATGACAATTGTTCCCAGGTGCTTGATCTGAGCCTAAAGCTACATTTCCACCTGCTCTTTGAAAAACAACTGAAGGGGGGGAACTATCCCATCAATAATACCTATAGAGCCAGGGCATACTATCATTGAAGCACCGCTATTGGCAACTACTTTAGCTTCTTCATCATTAGCATCTGTCAAATGAACTGCAATTAAAGTTTCATCTAGATAACCTATTTCTGATAACCATTCAATAGGTCTTTTATTATATCGATTAACTATTTGATAAGTTTCTCTATCTCCTTGTTGTACATGCATGTGAATCTTTGTATTTCTTTCTTTAGCTGCTTTTTGAACTTCCAATAAAAGCTCTTTACTTAGAAAATCAGCTCCTTGAGGTCCCATAAGTATTTTGATTCTACCATTTCCTCTATTGTGCCATTTATCATATAGTTCTAAATTTTGTTTAAATGATTTTTCTCCTAAATTTTTGTCAAATTCATATAATTCTCCAGGTTCATAAACTCTTCTTTTTGCTTCCCTTATAGTGGACGCAATATTACCTCTAACCCCTACATTATACATAAATTCACAAACTGGATCCATATCAATTTCATAGTCACCAAAAGTAGTAGTTCCAACTTTAATTGCCTCAATTATAGCTAATTTACTTCCTGCTAATTTCTCCTCTTTTCCCACCACATTATCAAAAGGCTGTAATCCATACATCATCCAATTATTAGTATCTTGAGCTAAACCTCTCATAATAGCTAATCCAGTATGCATATGCCCATCTATAAAACCAGGGAAAACAGCATGATGATTTAGTTCCAATAATTCTTCTCCCACATACTCTTTATCGATAACATCCATATCTTCCAATGCTATTATTTTGCCACCATCAACAACCATAGCAACATTTGCCCTATAACCAACACCTTCTCCTTCCATAGTATAAAAATGAGGTGCTTTTACTATCATGTCCACTTTTTTTCATTGATATATCATCCTTTCTTATTATGCTAATGACGTTGAATTATTCTGTTTTCTTTTGGATAATTTATTTAACACTATTAATAGTACTATTAAAACAACTGCAGTAACTGCAATACTTAAATAATATTTACCAGTTAACCCTCCAAACAGGAAACCAACAAATGCAGATATTCCTACAACAATTCCATATACTAATTGCGTTGAAACATGAAGTATATGATCACAGGCTGCTCCAGTGGAAGACAAAATTGTTGTATCAGAAATTGGTGAACATTGATCTCCAAATAAACCTCCTCCTATAACTGCTCCAACTATATAAGGTATGGGAATATCAAACGCTATTGCCATTGGTATAGCTATTGGCATCATAATAGCCCAAACACCCCCCCAAGAACTTCCAGTAGCAAATGAAATCAATGCTCCAAATAAAAATATCAATGCAGGAACTAGTCCTCCAACAAGATAATTTTGAACTATCTCTGTTAAATAATTGCCTACTCCCATATCAGCTGTAATTCCACCCATAGACCAAGCTAAAATCAATATAAATGGAACCATAATCAATTCTTCCATCCCATTAATAAATCCATTAAAAGCTTCTGTAAAATTAAATAATCCAGTAAATACTCCAGCCAATGCAGCTCCAATTCCTCCACCCATAAATCCCATACAAATTGCCAAAGTTATATCACCATTTATAAATGCTCCTCTAAATCCATTAGTTACAATATCACCAGTCCAAAATATGGTTGCAAATATACATATAAATAATGATAACATAGGAATAACAAAGTTTTTAATAGTTAAATTATAATCTTTTGGAAAACTCACCTTTTTTTTCAGAAATAATTGGTTCTGCATCATCGGGCAATAACTTACCAGTTTCCCTTGCTCGCTTTTCTTCCCTATACATAGGTCCAAAATCCAATCCAGCAATTGTAACTATTAAAACAGTTAGCATAGCAAAAATTCCATATAAATTGAATGGAAACATCCTTATATATACTCCCCATTCATTAGCTGATATAGAAGCTGCAGCTAATTGAGTTGCTATTAAACCAGTTATAAAAGGTCCATAACTACTTATAGGGGGGGAAAAGGATGCCAGATTACATCCCATTGAATCTAGTATATATGCTAATTTAGCTCTTGAAACTCTTACAGCATCTGTAACAGGTCTCATGATAGTACCCAATATTAAACATGGTTCTGTATAAGAAAATAAAAATGCAGAAAACCAAGTTACTATTTGTGCTTTTCTAGCAGTATTTATTTTCTTTGTAACCACTTTAGCAAAAGCTTCTGCAGCACCTGTTTTTTTGTAACATATAAACAAATCCTCCTGCTAAAGTAACCAAAACTAGTAGCCCAGCATTATACGAATCTCCTATTGAAGGAATCATATAATCAGAAACTACTTTTGTAAACCCCACCAAAGGATTATAACCATTAATTATAGTTGCTCCTACCCACACTCCTACAAATAAAGATAACAATGTTTGTTTAGTTTTTAGAGCAAGTAATATAGCTATTATAGGTGGTAACAAGCTTAACATACCATAATTTGACATAATATTTTCTCCCCCTTTCTCTTAATTATAAGTTTCTTGTTTTTTTAAGCTTAATATCATAACCCTCGAACTCTTTGTCCTCGGGGGGGTAAGCCCAAGTATTGACTTTGCTCGTTTTTAGATTCATATCCACAAGAGCTTCTGCAAATTTAACTGCTGGCATTACTCCATCTAATACAGGAACTCCCAACTTAAGTTTAAGCTCTTCTACAAAATCTACAAATCCTGCACAACCAAGCAAGATACATTCAGCACCATCTTTTTCAACAGCTATCCTACTTTGTTCTTCTAATGCTTTAAGTCCCTTATTAGGATTTCTGCCAAATTCAAGCACACTTAAACCAGTGGAACGGATTGAGCGACAAAATTGATTTGCTCCATACGCATTTACAACATCTTCAGTTACTTTTCTAGATCTGTCCAAAACAGATACAATAGAAAAATATGGTGAGATCATTTTTGCTGCGGCAATTGCCGACTCAGCTATTCCAACAACAGGTTTATCTGTAAGTTCTCTAGCAGCTTGCAGACCTGGATCTCCAAAACATGCTATTACAAATGCATCAGCATTCTCTTCAGTATCTCCTTTGATTATTTCATCAATCACACCTGGAATTGAAAGGTATTCATCTACATAGCATTCAATGCTATTCACTCCCATTTTTGGGCTAACACAATATACTTCTGTGTCTTGTCGAGCAAATTTTTTTAGCACAGTTTTCAATACTTTTAGTCATTGACATTGTAGTATTTGGATTAATTATTTTTATTTTAATCTTGGGCACCTCCTTTCATACTTCCTATAAATTATTTTGGTCTATAGCCTTAACAGTTTTGCACAATATCTCAGTACCTAGCTTTATACTTTCTTTTGAACTTTTTTTCATCGATACTATGACTTATACCACCAATGCTTGGAATAAAAATCATTCCAGAAGGAGTAAATGATGCCATGTTTATCGCATCATGTCCTGCTCCACTATACATTTCTATATAAGAAACATTAGCTTCTTCACAAGTTTTCTTTATTATATTCACTATTCTTTCATCCAAAACAGTTTCTCTTTGTATTAAAAAGTTTTCTAAAAATAATCCTTGATCTTTAAACTCTTCGCCAAATAACTTTATTACTTCATCAATAGTGCTTATTGATTTCCCTCTAAGCTCTATAACAAACTCAACCTTTCCAGGAATAACATTTATAACCCCAGGTGATACTGTCAAATTTCCTACAGTACATGTCATTTCTTCATCTTTAAAATGAGCTATTTCCATAAGTCTTGTTATCATCTTACATGATTTTGTGAGAGCATCATCTCTCAAGTTCATTGGTGTACTTCCTGCATGATTTGCTACACCTTTAACAGTTGCTTTATAACGAACTATGCCAACAATTCCTTTGACAACTCCAATTGATGTTTTTGTATTATCAAGAATCCCCCCCTGTTCAATATGTAACTCTAAATAGCATTTGTATTGCTCAGGGTTTCTACGGGCTGATTTAACAAAATCCATATTTAATCCATGCTTTAACATCTTAGGTATACTCGAGTCTTCAATGGGAGTACCTGTAAAACATTTGCTTCCAAAGGTTCCTCCAATAACATTTCCTTCTTCTTCTACAAATGCAATTACTTCAATTGGATGATTATTTTTATAACCATTTTCCCGAAACACTCTTACACATTCTATACCTGCCAATACACCTAATGTTCCATCGTAAATGCCACCTGCAGGTACAGAATCAATATGTGAGCCTATAGAAATAATTTTTCGCTATTTCCTTCAATTCTACCTATTAAGTTTCCAACAGGATCTATATATGTTTTCATTCCCGCTGACTCCATTAGTCCTTTTACAAAATTAACTCCGTCATCATAAGCTTTAGAATATGCAAGTCTTGTAACACCAACATTTTCCTCAAATCCTATACGACCTAGTTCTTCTATATCTTGATATAATCGTTCAATGTTTATTTCCAAATTTTCCCACTCCCATCTCAATAAGGTCAAATCATCTAATTATAAATATTAATTATACTTTTTGACAACATACTCCAGTGGATTTATACGTCTCACTACCTTTTTTTAAATTTTCATCGGAATTTGCAAATGAGAACCTCTCATAACCTTCTCCCATTTCACCAAATGCAGCTCCTGAAACTCATGCTACTTTAACTACTCCAAAAGTTTATTGTTAAAATTTCTTGCTATTTTCTCAAAAGATTTAATATTTGTATTAGTTTATAATGGTTTATACAAACCTGTACTAGTACTATATCTTGTTATATTATCTTCAATAGACTTGATGTCACTTAGTTTTATTTAATATATTAAAATATATTAAAATTTAGTTCCCCCCCTAATGTAAGATTTATTGCACTTAAATATTTAGATAATGAATCAAACATTGTTTTAATTTTTATGATTTTAATTCAATTACGTTGTATCAAAAAAAAGATTTGTTTTCTATTTTTTTTGTTTTTTTTACTTTTTTTTAAACAATATTCGAAATATAACATCTATATAGATTCTTCATATGCAGCAGCATATGTTTTGCTTTCAATATATTTACCTTGTCCTAGTTTACCAACAAACTTACCATCTTCTACAACAACTTTCCCTCTAAGTAATACAGTCTCTGGTCTACCTATTTGTTCTCTACCTTCATAAATATTATAGTCAATTCCATTAGGGTTATCTTCAAGCTTTACTATTCCTCTATATTCGGGATCAAATATAACTATATCAGCATCAGACCCAATATCTATATGCCTTTACGAGGATATATACCATTAAACTTTGCAGGTAATGTCGAACAAATCTCTACAAACTTTTGTTTTGATATTATGTTCTTTGCTACACCATTTGTCCAAATCATATTTATACGATCTGCAGCACCTGGGGGGGCACCATTAGGAATTTTGGTAAAATCAGCTCTACCTACTTGTTTTAATTCTTTCAAGTCAATTCCGCAGTGATCAGATGATATAGCACTTAAAGTTCCATTATTTAAAGATTCCCATAAAATAGCTTGATGTTTTTTTATCTCTCAATGCAGGTGAACAAACATACTTTGCAGACTCATTAAAATCAGGATGGGTAAGCTTTTCTTTTGTAGTTATTAGATAATGTGTACAAGTTTCTCCATATACCTTTGATTTTCTAGCACGTGCTTCAGCAATTGCGTCTACTGCTTCTTCACATGTAACATGCACAACAAATAATGGTGCACCTACTGATTCAGCAATATAAATTGCCCTTCTTGTCGCTTCACCTTCAACAAAAGGAGGTCTTGATACTGCATGATACTTAGGCGAAGTTTGATTGTTTTTCAAACATTCTTTCTGTAATGTATCAATAATTTCAGCATTTTCAGCATGAACAAATACTGTTACTCCAACCTCTTTGCTTTTTAAAAGAACTTTATACAATGTTCCATCATCAACATGTAGGGGGGGTGAACCCTTATACGCCATAAATGCTTTAATACTGGAAATCCCATGTTTAGGAAGTTCCTTAATTTCCTCAAATAAATCATCTGTAACTTCTGTTATTAAAGCATGAAGTGCAAAATCAACACATGTTTTATCTTTAGCTCTTACATCAATTCTATATTTCGCTGAATCTATTAATCCTTTACCAGGATCTTGAGGTGCATAATCTACAATAGTTGTTGTTCCTCCGATAATAACCGCTTTTGTTGTTTCATATCCTGCAGTATCTCTATCACCAACATTACAAAGTGCTGAAAAATGAGTATGTTGATCTACCCCCCCTCCTGGAAATACATATTTTCCACTAGCATCTATAATCTTGTCAGCTTCTTCTTTTATGTTTTCCGAAATCCCTATAATCTTCTCATCTTCAATGAGAATATCTGCTTTATATTCATTATAAGCAGTTATTATTGATCCATTCTTAATTATTGTACGCATATTAATTTTCTCCTCTCTTTATAAATTCTCATTTTTTTCTTCATGCGTTGTAATGTATCTTTTAATATTAACTCGAAATTATTCTATATTATTACTTTATTATTACTTTTTATAAATTTTTCTAATTCACTTAGTGTAGGCAATCCTTCATTATCTCCTTTATGCGTTACAATTATTGCACCCATTGCATTACCAATATTTGCTGATTCAATAATAGTTTTACCTTTTAATATTCCGCTTATAAATCCTGCTGCAAAAGCATCTCCCGCTCCTACCGTATCTACAACCCTATTTACTTTCAATCCTTTAATATATTCGCTAATATTGTGATTTTTTTACAAAACAGCCTTTCTCCCCTAATTTAATAACTACATTTTTAGTTCCTTTATTCAAAAAGAATTCTGCTATTTCTTCTGGTCTATCCTTATTAGTTAATATTTTGCCTTCTTCTATATTTGGCATTATATAATCGCTAAAAGTTGCTATATAATTCAATACTTCTACCATTTTCTCTTGTGATTCCCATAACTGTGGTCGTAAATTAGGATCAAATGATATTGAAAGCCCTTTGTCTATCGCGATTTTTACTAAATTTATTACACTATTTAACATGTTTTCTGACAAAGATGGAGTAATGCCAGTCACATGAAAATGTTTAAAATGTTCTAGCTTAACATTTTGGACAAATTTAGAATTGATATTTGCAGCTGCAGAATTTTCTCTATAATAAAATATGTCAGGATCCCCCCCATTTAGCACCTTAGATTTTAAGTAAAATCCAGTAGTATATTTTGAAGTTTTTTTTAATGTAATCTTTGTTAATATTGCTCTCTTTTCTATACAATCATAAATATATTCTCCAAAAGGATCACATCCTAATTGAGTTATATAGCTAACACTATGCCCTAAACGCGATAATCCAATAGACGTGTTTAATTCTGCTCCAGCAAGACCTTTTGAAAATAGTTTTACATCTTTTAGTTTTCCAAATTCTTCTGCTATAAATACTACCATAGGTTCTCCTATAGTAATTACATCATACAAAGACATGATATCACCTCATAATAATATTTTTATCTGTTATATAATCTTCTTTTCCCTTTATTTTATCTCCTTTTGTTTTTTTACTAGAATTATTGTACTAAATGTTGCATTCTTCTGAATATTTATAATTTTTTTTAATTTTAGAGCCAAAAAAAATATTGTCACATCTATTTAACATTCAACTGTCACTTTTAAATATAATAATTAAAACAATTACAAGAACACATCCAAAACTTGAACACGCCTACTATGTCAATTATCTTCAAAACAAACGATATAAATTGTGTAAAAGTTAGTAAATAGTCAACAGTAATCGTTACAAATAATGTTTTTTTTATAAAAATATAAAATTTCAAGCTTACTAATAGCAGTTCAAAACTACAAGATTAAACTACAAACTACACATTCATTAATTATTATTTATTAAAAAGAGAACATCTTTTTAATCTATTTAAAGCCTCTATAATATCCTCTTCACTAGATGCAAAAGATAAACGTAAATATCCTTCTCCTGCAGAACCAAATGCACTACCTGGTGTAGTTACAACCTGGACTTCTTCTATTATTGTTTTTGCTACATCTTTACTAGTCATTCCTAATTCTTTAACATTTGGGAAAGCATAAAAAGCTCCCTTTGGTACAGTACAAAATACTCCTTTTAACTCATTAAGCCCATTAACTAATAAATCTCTCCTTTTATTGTATTCTTTCACCATTTTAAAAACTGTATCTTGTGGTCCCATAATAGCTTCTATACAAGCTTGCTGTGCAGCAGCATTCACACAAGATGTAAGGCTTTCTTTCAATTTAACCATAGCCTCTATTATAGACTTTGGTCCATGAGCATATCCAACTCTCCATCCTGTCATAGCATAAGTCTTTGAAAAACTATTCACCGTAACAATATTATCTCTGAACTCATCTACGGATCCTATACTAAAATGAGTCATCTCATCATATATTAATTTTTCATACGGCTCATCAGACAAAACTACAATATCATTTTCCTTTGCTAATTTCCCAATTGCTATTAATTCCTCCTTAGGAATTACAGATCCTGTAGGATTAGATGGAGAATTTATAATAATTACCTTTGTTTTTTTTCACTGATGACTTTTTTTATTGCATCTGCCTTTAATACAAAACCTTCCTCCTCTTTAGTCAAAACTGGTACTGGTTTCCCTCCAACATTTATAATTTGTCCTAAATAATTCGGCCAAGATGGATTTGGAAGAATCACTTCATCGCCTTCATTCACTAATACCATAAGAGTTAAAATTATGGCTTCACCTGCTCCTGTAGTTACAATAATTTCATTTTCAGCATCCGCTTTGATTCCATTTTCTTTTTCTAATTTTTTTAGCTAAAACTTCTCTTAATTCAATGACTCCTGCATTAGATGTATATTTAGTATGCCCTTCATCTAGTGCTCGTTTCCCTGCTTCAATGATATTTTTCGGTGTAATAAATCCAGGTTCACCAATGCATAGATTAATTACATTGCTATAATTATTTGCTATCTCAAACATTTCACGTATGCCCGAAGGTGGTGTATTTAATGCTCTATTACTTATTTTCATGTTTTATTCCTCCCTTAATTTGTAATTATCAATAACGTCTCTAAATTTCCTAGCAATTTCAGTAATTTTCTCAAAATCACCGTTTTCAGCAACATTAGTCAAGTTCCCACCAATGCCTAAAACAGAACTTCCAGCTTCCAACCAACATGTTGCATTTTCCAAAGAAATCCCTCCTGTAGGCATTATCATTACTTGAGGTATAGGAGCCTTGATAGATCTTATAAAATCCACACCAAGAGTAGCTGCTGGAAACACCTTTACAAGCTCTACACCTAACTCTAATGCTTTCTTAATCTCTGTTACTGTCATAACTCCAGGTATAGATAATTTGTTATATCTATTACATAATTTTATAACATCTTCATTTAGTGATGGTGAAATTATAAACTCTGCTCCATTAAGCAAGGCTATGCGTGCTGTTTCTGCATCTAATATAGTCCCAGCTCCAAGCATAACATCCGTTTCTTTATATTTTTTTTGATAATTCTCTAATAATATCATGAGCTCTAGAATAAGTAAATGTTACTTCAATAATTTCTATTCCACCTTCAATACAAGCATCTGCAATTTTTAAAGCATCATCAAACGAATTGGTTCTAATAATTCCCAGTAATTTATCATCTAACATTTTAACCAATGTCTCATGTCTTTTCACCTTACCACCTTCTTTTCAAATTGTTCAACTATTCTAATGGCACCAATTATACCAGCTTTTTCAACCATTTTATTATCTAGAATACATATATTATCTTTTGGATATCCCATAAGCTTTAAAATAGTATTATATAACTCCCTTAAAATCATTTTACCTCCTATTAAAAATTTTACGTCCCCCCCGTTCTTCAAATCTTTTTCGATAGACTTTACATCATAATATCCAATAGAACCAGCAATAAAATTAGCTATCTGATTTTTACTTGCTTGTGTAAAAAGATCTATAATACGAGCAAGAAAACATGCCCTAGAAAATCCATATACTTTCGCGACGTCAAGCCCCCCCTTCTTAATATATTCTTTATCAACTGAATCAATCAATTCTTTTGGAATAGAATCTGCTAGTATAGTTTCTCTAGAAAGAGCCCAAAGCAACTCTCCAGCAAGAGTTGTGCTGCATTTCTCAATTTCACCATTTTTATTAATAAATATAAATTTAGTATGAGAACCTGGGGGGAAATATAAATAATATTTTCATTGATATTATATAAATCTAATATACCCATTACTTCTACTTCTTCTCCTCGCATAATATCAAATTGTGCAACTTCATGAGTACATTCATTTAATCTATTTTTTACTCCTGGAATGAAATATATTGGTTTATCCACAATTTCATCAATTTTTTTCAACTACTACACCTGCTGATATATCTTCTATTCCTACAGGTGCTTCCAAATGTTGTATTTCTACTAAGCCTAAACTAGATGTGATCATGCCTGAAGCAACAATTTTATCTATCTTGTTAAAATCTTTATTGCAATTAATTAGACAATATTCTATCCCTTCCTTTAATTCTTTTTTTTAACTTTGATAAACTTCCCATAATAGCAGTATCTTTTACTCCAATTTTATGCTCATAAATAGCTAAAATTTTTCATCTTCTACATATCTAACTCTGGTATTAGTAGTCCCAACATCTATTATTATATATTCCAAACCTTCACCTTCTTTAATAGTAAAATGATTTGTGTTCACATATATGAACTGTGTTCAAGGTAACGCTAAAAAAAATGCCCTTCCTTTTTTTTGCTAAAATAACTTTCTACTTGTATATCCCAATCTAGATGATATCTTCAAAGCTGTTTCTGTAATAATTTTACCTAACTTTTCTCGTCTAGATTCATTCATATTATAAGCTAAGCTAGCAATACTTATAGCAGCAATAACTTTATTTGAATAATCATATATGGGGCAGCTACACAACAAATTTCTTCTTGACTTTCTCTATTATCTACAGCATACCCTCTTTTTCTAGTAGCTTCCAATTCTTTCGTTAAATCAGCATAATTATCAATAGAATATTTTGTTTTAGTAACTAAAGGGTCTTCTCCAACAATTTCCTTAACTTTTTCTGCTGAATAAGTAGAAAGCATTGCTCTCCCTAATGCTGTAATAGACATAGGGTTTGTAGAGCCTAAAGTTGCTGTAGGTTTTATTCCATGAGTTATAGGTTCCACCTTGTCTACATAAACTACTTCTCCTCTTTCATTTTCAACTGCTAAAAAAAACTGTATCTTGAGTTTCCTCCATAACCCTCTCAAGATATGGTCTAGCAGTTTGAATTAAATTTTCCTTTTTTTTAAAAAAAAGCAGCACCTATTGTAAACGATTTCAGACCTAGTTCAAAGGTTCTTAATTTTTCATCTGCAATTTCTAAAACATTTTTCTCGACTAATGTATACACTATATCAAAAGTACTACTTTTAGGTATAGCTAAACTATTGCTAATTTCTGTTATCCCTAGGGGGAGTCTCGCTATTTGATATAAGTTCTAATATATCTATTGCTCTTGCTACAGATCTATTAATACTCACAATATCATCTCCGTTCATATATGCGTACGTTGTTCGGTTTAAATCATCTTAATTCTTATAATATATCATTTTAAATTAATTGTCAATAATAATTCGCCTAAAATTTCTCCATTTTTTTTGAGGAAGTTAAAAATTAATCTTTGTGGATAAGGTAAAGGAACCAGCAAAATTTCTAACTACAAGCATTCTATAATGATTTTCTGCAAACTCATTATCAATACAATAGATAAAACATTATAAAAAACACTTCACAGGTAAATTTACCTATTAAGTGTTTTTAAATATCATTTTGCTCCCTTGATTACCCTTATTTCAACATCTTGTTTTTCAACTTTACTATCTATTTCATCAACCTTTTTTTCAAGTGTAATCAACTTTTCATAAGTTAGTTTGTATCCATCATATAATGCCTTGTGGTTTGTATCCATTTTGTTTTCAAGTTTAACTACATTGTTTTCAAGTCTAACTACATTGTTTTCAAGTCTAA
>JMBV01000465.1_pt1 | contig 12705 bp, 23 predicted proteins | sample 616531 | NCBI WGS metagenome assembly JMBV01 (sample SAMN02727904, study PRJNA239997) | anaerobic digester metagenome | biome: anaerobic digester; isolation source: mesophilic anaerobic digester inoculated with municipal waste water sludge... | place: Germany: Bielefeld University, CeBiTec ... | reverse complement strand
TTTTTCTTCTAAATAATCATTTAAATCCTTACCTGCTATAGTTACATTCCCTTCTCCATATAAATCTGGCATTACTCTAAAAAAAATTAACTACAAGTTTGTTTTCATCTATAATATATTCATCTAAATGCCCAGGGATAAATATTACTTCTATCTCTTCATATTCAAAAGCATTATTTGCATTATTTAGTTTATCAATTAAATTATTTAAATTTAATGTCTTCAATGGGGCAACCATCATATTTGTGAATTCCAAATCTTCCAACATCCACATATTATTATTCCAATATTTTCTATCCTTTTTACTTTCACTATTTAACATTTCCCTATTGGAAATAGCACTCAAAACCTTCCTTACAGATTCTTTATCAAATCCTTCACCATATAAATATTTCATTTCTGGAAATTCCCCCCCTATACTAATTATATAGGACTCTCCTACTTTTTCCTTTTCACTTGTGGCTTGCCAGTAGTATAGCATTGCCTCTACTACATCTAAATTGACTTTAATTCTTTTTATCATGTTAACACTCCTCGCATAATTATATTGTTAAATCTTCTACTATTATACACCTAGTATAGCTTGGTTTTCTAGATAAAAAAAATAAATACCTATGAATATATCATAGATATTTATTATATAATTATGCCTATTAATACTCTTCCCTTATAACCTTTTTCTTCCATTTCCCTTTCCTATATACTATATATCCATATACACATATTAAAAAAATTGCTAAAACTCATAGAAAACCATATTCCTTCTGGTCCAATTTTCATTAAGTGTTTAAATACTAATATCATAGGTATTCTAATAAACCAAAGACGTCCTATGGCCATTGCCATTGAATATTTAGTATGCCCTGAACCTTGAAATAATCCCTGAAATATACTGAACATTCCCATAAAAGGCATGGATACGGAAATATATCTAAGAAAAGTAATTCCTTGATTTATTACTTCCATATCATCCTTTGAACGCATAAAAAAAATCTATAATTCCCTTATCCTTCCAAATTAAAAATCCTGTTCCCACTATGGAAAGGGATAGTACTATTATGGTAGATTTTTTTAAAAGCTTCCATTACTCTATCAAACTGGTTTGCACCTATATTTTGACCTACTATAGATGTTAAGGCAGCTCCAATTCCCATAGGAGGCTGCATTATCAATGAGGTTATTCTATTAACCATTGCAAAAGCTGCCAAAGTAGAAGTACCATAAGAAGCAATAAAGCTATTTAATACGGTAAATCCTAAAGCAGCACCTGATTGCCCTATAGTGGAAGGAAAACCTATTTCTACGATTTTTTTTAAGCATATTTTTATTAAACTTAAATCCCTTAAAATCCAATTTAATCATAGGGGGGGAGTGTTTTTTTTAGTATGTAAATTCCAGCAAACACTAATAGTGCCTGAGATAAAACCGTTGCAATAGCAGCCCCCTGCTACTCCCATATTTAATGTAAATATAAAAATTGGATCTAGTATTACATTTATTATAGCAGATATGCCACTTAATATTGTTGGTGCTAAGGTGTTTCCCTGGGCATTCATAATAGAGTTAAAGTTGAAAAACAAAAATACAAAAGGAAATCCTAAAAAAACTAATTTGCAAATATATATTGCTATACTTAGCTAAATCTCCAGTTGCCCCCCCATCCACCCTACAATATACGGACTTAAAAAAATAACCTAAAAGGGCAAATATAACTGAAAAAAATCATAGATATAGCCATAAGCTGAGATGCATATCTATTGGCTTCTTCATATTCCGATGCTCCTACCAGTTGAGATAGTATAGATGTACCTGCAACAGAAATTCCTATTCCTAAAGAGATAAATAAAAAAAATTACTGGCCATACGAAAGAAGTAGCTGCAAACTGCACAGAACCTAGTTTACTAACCCACATGGCATCAGCAAGATTATATAGGGTTTGAATAAAGTTGTTTAACATAATAGGTAATGACAATGTAATAATTACCTTATACATATTACCATTTAAAATCAATTCTTTTCTATCTGGTTTCTTCATGCACAGCCCACCTTAATTATTTATTAGTCTACAATATTATATCATCAATAGATTAAATAATAAAGTGTTTAGATACACGAAATATTTTTTTGTAATATTAAAAACACAAGAAGGGATATATTATACATGCCTAATATATCCCTTCTTTATTCCTTAAACTGTCCCTATGTTCCATTTTCCATGTATAAAATATCCCCCCCATGTGTTTTATAAAACCTCTTCCTTTAGCCTACTATATAGCTCATCTCCCCCCCTAGAGGCCTACCATCATATTTTAGTATTTTGTGGGTACATCTAATGGAGGATTCCTGCCTTACTAGGGTGTCCAATTGCCCTGTAAAGTTCTGTTCTACATCTATTATCCTCTTAGCCCTCCTTCCCATATCTACTAGTCTTTTAGTAGGGAAAGGCCATATATCGCCAAATACCAATGCGCCTATGGATACCCCTTCCTCATCCAATCTATAGACTACTTCCCTTACTGCACCATAGGTAGAGCCCCCCCAGCATAGGATTAGATTTTCTGGTCTTTCTTTTCCAATTACCCAAGGCTCTTCTACTTCCTCTTTTAGTCTATCTAATTTTCTCATCCTCTTTTCTACCATATTTATTCTATTGTCTACATCCTCAGATATATGCCCCCCCATTCATCATGTTCATGGCTATCTACTAGAACTACTTGCCCAGGTATTTTGCCTGGTATAATTCTAGGAGAAATACCTGAAGGGGTAATTTTATACCTCTTGTATTCTTCATCTGTTACAGCTTCGGTGCCAGAAATATGTCTTTCTATTTGAATCTTGTTAAAATCTAATGGTTTTACCGTGGTAGTATAGTCTGCCAAGTATTCATCACTTAATATGAGTACAGGTATTTGATACTTTTCCGCAAGATTGAAAGCCCTAGCAGTTTGGTAAAAAGCATCTTCTGGATTTCTCAATGCTATAACCATTCTTGGAAATTCTCCATGACCAGCATGGAGTAAAAATCTAAGATCTCCTTGTTCTGTCCTAGTAGATAATCCTGTCGCTGGTCCAGGCCTTTGCACATCAATAACTACTACAGGAATTTCAGTTACCCCTGCAAGGCTTAATGCCTCCACCATCAATGCAAAACCTCCACCAGATGAGCCTGTCATAGCCCTTACTCCTGCATAAGATGCACCTAATGCCATATTTAATGCTGCAACCTCATCTTCTACCTGATCTACTACAATCCCAATTTCTTCAGATTTTTTTTGCCATATAACTTAATATACTTGTAGATGGAGTCATAGGATAGCCACAATAAAATCTACAACCGGCTGCTATAGCCCCCCCTAATGCTACCCCCCCTGATTCCCATTGATTATTATATTTTTATCCTCATAGGTATTAAGATCATATCTATTTTCTACCCTATTATATCCAGCTTCTAAAGCTCTAATATTTATATCAATTAATCTTTCACTAAATTCATCTTTTATAACCTCTTTAGCCTTATCCATAGGAAGACCAAAATACTTAAGTATTCCCCCCCTAATCCTAAGGTACCTATAACTCTTTTATTTCCTAAATCTCTAGCGATTTCTCCCAGGGGGGGTAGGGAAAGTGTATTTTTTTTCCTTATTAAACCTTTCATCAGCAATTATTACCCCCCTTATCTTTTAATTTCCATCTATGGATATCTATAGTCTCTTGGCTTAGTGCTAATATTATATCCACCTTAGAACTATATGTGTAAACAGGTGAGTGGGAAAATCTTATCTGCATAAAATTGTGACCACCTCTTACCATAGACATATAGTCTTTATAAGAAAAAAAACATAATAACCACACCTTTTTAATGTCTTCTCCAATATATGGGTTAATGTGTCCATCCCTTGGCCTGCTTCTCCACCAATCAATATGCTGTAGTCCAATTATATCCCCCCCTTTCCAAACTAATGAAAACATAATCTATCTATTGTATTCCCTAAAACAGCAGAAACTAACAATAAAAACTAATAAAGCTACATTTGACCTTTCAAATGTAGCTTTTATTATCTAATCCACATCATTTACAATTTTCTTTAGAACAATCTTTTTCTTAAGTCTTAGTCTTAGGATTCTCAATATATCTAATTAAAACTGCCCTAATCAATTATCTCTAGTACTCTATCCCCCCCATTTCCTAAAATCCACTCATCTACCTTATCCCTAAGGCTAGAACCATCGTTATAATCCATCATGGAAACATGCTTCATTCTACCCCTCCTAGTATATCATTTTAAGGAGCAGAATTTTCCAATTATTTTAACCTTATTCCCCCTTTCAATAAACTCAATCTTTCCCTCTTTTAATAATCTTCCTAAAGCCCTTTTAAAGGCGGATTTGCTCATGTTTAATTCCTTGCGAATTTCCCTTGGGCTGCTATAGTCATTTAGATATAGTATTCCGCCATTTTCTTCTACCTTTTTTTTAAAATAATCTCAGCATCTTCTTCTATTTCTATATAGAATTTATCCCTTAAGCTAAGATCCAGTTTCCCATCTTCCTTCACATTGGTAACCCTTAATTCTACAACTTCCCCTGGGGGGGTATATACCCCCCCTATTAATTCCTTTTTAGGTATTAGCCCTTGGTATTTATTATCCACTGCTACAAAGGCTCCGAACTCATCATTTATATTATATATAGTTCCTTTTACCCAATCATTTTCCTTATAAGGAGAATTGGTTTTTAAAAAATCCTGTATTTTCATAGTCCCACATAGTCTATTGCTTTTGTCTATATATAGGGCAATTGGATACTCCCTTCCTTTTTCCAATTTCATAGTTTGTTCCTTAAAGGGTAAGAACAAGTCCTTTTCCAGTCCCCCCCAGTCTAAAAAGCACCTATTTTGGTTATATCCACTACTTTTAATAAGCCTACCTCTCCTAAAGTTATCTTTGGCTTCTTGGTAGTGGCAACCATCCTATCCTTAAAATCCCTGTAGATGAATACATCTATTTCATCCCCCCCTACTTTAATTCCCTTTGGTACTTCTTTATTAGGTAGTAGTACATCTTTGTCTTTTCCTCTTCTGTCTTTAGTATTTAAAAACACCCCTACTGAAGTACACCTTTTTACTTCTAAAGTTTGTATTTCTCCTAGTTCTATCATAAATACACCTCTTTTAATAATTAATTCTATATAGAATTCTATCATATTTAGTATATAAAAGCTTCTTCAATTTATCTATATATAATAATACCCCCCCTATTTAACAAATATTAATTAGGGGGTATTTAAATTAAATATCTATATATTAGCTTCCATATCCACTACCTTTTGCTGCCAAGTATCCTTCCTATATATTAAATATCCATATATGCATACTATTAAATTACTAACACTCATAGATATCCATATACCAGTGGGTCCAATATCGGTAAAATGCTTAAATATAAGGATCATAGGGAGCCTTACAAACCAAAGCCTACCTATCTCCATGGACATGGAGTATTTAGTATGGCCTGAACCTTGGAATAATCCTTGAAGCACACTAAATATACCCATTAATGGGGTAAAAGAGCACTATATCTTAAGTATTCAATTCCCTGATTTATAACCTCCATATCATCTTTGGAACGCATGAAAAAATTGATTATTCCCTTATCTTTCCATAACATAAATATACATCCAACACTCCCTAGTATAACAGTAAATATTAAAGCCTTTCTAAAAGCTTCCTTTACCCTATCCATCTGATTAGCTCCTATATTCTGTCCTACTATGGAGGTTAAGGCTGCCCCCCCTATACCAGAGGCTGGCTGCATTACTAAAGAGGTAATCCTATTTACCATTCCATAGGCTGCCATGGTGGAAGTACCATAAGAAGCTATAAAACCATTCAGTACCATAAAGCCTAATGCTGAACCTGATTGCCCTACAGATGATGGCAAGGCCACATTAATAATCTTTTCAATTCTAGCCTTATCAAATTTAAAATTTTTAAAACTAGGTCTTATAATAGTATTGGAACGGTACAGTACCAATACACCAGCAAAGCCAAGAATACCCTTGATAAAAGGGTAGCAATAGCTGCTCCTCCTATACCCATATTAAATGTGAATATGAATATAGGATCTAATATTACATTGAGCACTGCACTTATACCACTTAATATTGTAGGAGTCAAGGTATTCCCCTGGGCAGTCATAATGGAGTTGAAATTAAAAATAAAAACATAAAAGGCATGTCCAAGAAAGTTATCCTCAAATATATATTACTATATTTAGCCAAATCTCCTCTTGCACCCATAAGGCCTATTATAAAGGGACTTACTATATATCCAATAATTGCAAATATAACGGAGGTAATCATGGACAGAACTATTATTTGTTCTGCATATTCATTGGCATCCTCATATTTATCTCCTCCTAATAACTGGGATAATATAGAGGTCCCAGCAATGGATAGTCCAAATCCTATGGAAATAAACAAAAAATTTACCGGCCAGACGAAAGATGTAGCAGCAAATTGAACTGAACCCAATTTACTTACCCAAATTCCATCTGCCAGGTTATATAGGGTTTGAATTAAATTGTTGATCATAATAGGAATAGATAATAAAATCAATGTTTTATACATATTCCCATTAAGTATCATATCCTTTTTGTTTCGTATTTTCATTTAATCACCTTCACTTATTTAGAGTCTCTAAATTATATTATATCATCTTTTTTATTAATTGGAAGAGAAAAACTACCTTCATGGTATTATACCAAAAAGGTAGTTTTTTTTCATCATATTAAAACTTATCATAGTATATTCGCTCTTCCAATATACCTTTCTCCGTTAACACTTTTACTACGGAATCTATCATCCCTGGATTTCCACATAGATAAGCTTCCTTATCTTCTGGAGATTTTATATGTTTATCTAACACTACATTTACCCTACCTCTTTCTCCTGACCAATTATGTTCATCTAATGCTCTTGATAAAGTAGGTATAAATTCAAAATCATATAACTCTCTTTCAAAGTCTTCCATAACATCTAATAAAAATAAATCTTCTGGTGTCCTAGCTCCAAAGTAAAACTTGGCTCTTCTCTTTATATTATTATCCCTCATATGGTATAGTATAGATAGTATAGGAGCCATTCCTGTCCCTACAGCGACTAATATCATATCGTTATCATGTTCATCTCTATAGTAAAATCTCCATAAGGGCCATTTATTTCTACAGTATCCCCTTCTTTAAATATTTATGAACATAAGTGGTACATATTCCTCCAGGTACATAACCAATTATTAGATCTATATAGTCCTTATGAGAAGGTGGAGATGCTATGGAATATGCCTATATACCTCCTCATCATTACCCTCGTATATGGGAGCTTTAAGCTGAATATACTGGCCTGGTTTAAAATCAATCTCCTCTCCTTCTTTAAACCTTAATCGCAATTTCTTTATAGTTGGAGTCAAATCCTCTATGGACTCCACTGTAACTTCATATTGTCTTACGTTAAATAGCTCTTCAGGTATCTCTATACTTATATCTTCTTTTACCTTACACTGACAAGAAAGCCTAACATTGTCTTCTAATTCCTCTTCTGTAAGCCAAGGTAGTTCAGTAGGAAGTATTGGTCCTCCTCCCTCTATCACTTTGACTTTACAATATCCACAAGTTCCTTTTCCACCACAGGCAGAAGGGATAAATATCTCTTGATTTATTAAAGTAGCAAGTAAAGAATCTCCACCATCTACTGTATATTCCTTCTCTTCATTAATAATTAATTTTACTTCACCATAATCACCTATCGTCCTATCAGCCAAAGTTAGAAGGAAGGCTAATATTCCACTAAAAGCTGTTACTACTGCTGTTGTTATAAGTATGCTTTCCATATATTATCCCTCCTATTGTATCTGTACTATGCCAGAAAAACCTACAAAAGCTAAAGCCATCAATCCAGTTATAATCAAAGTTATCCCTGGACCTTGTAATCCTTTAGGTATACTATCTTCCCTTAATCTCTGTCTAATACCGGCCATAGCTACTATAGCCAAGGTCCATCCAATACCTGAGCCTATTCCAAATCCAAGGGACTGAAGGAAAGTATATTCTCTAATTACCATAAATAGGGATACTCCTAATATGGCACAATTTACTGTAATCAAAGGTAAGAATATACCTAGAGCATAGTATAGATTAGGGAAATACCTTTCCACTATCATCTCCAATAACTGAACGAAAGCAGCAATACTCACTATAAACACTATGAATCTTAAGTACTCAAGACCTAGTGGAACTAAAATATGATGATATATTAGATAATTTAATATAGTAGTAAAAGTCAATACAAAAGTAACTGCCTGACCTAAACCTAAAGATGTGGGTATTTCCTTAGATACAGCGATAAAAGAACACATCCCAAGAAAATTGCTAAGTATCATATTGTTTGTAAATATAGCTGCAAAGAATATGACAAAAGGATTAAGTTCTATCATTATATAGTCCCCCCCTTCTTTCTTTTCTTCTGGAGATAGACTTCTAGCTACCCATATAATAATTGCCAATATGAAGAAAGCTCCTGGCGGCATAATCATTATAGTCCAGTTAGTCCAACTATCCCCCTAATACTGGATATCCAAATATAGTTCCAAATCCTAAAAGTTCCCTAAAGAAGGCTACTAGCAGTAATACAAAAGTATATCCTGCCCCAGAGGCCAAGCCATCTAAAAAAAGATGGTAATGGAGAATTGTTTTGGGCAAAAGCTTCGCATCGCCCCCATTATTATACAGTTGGTAATTATAAGCCTACATAAGGTCCTAAAGCTTTGCTCATTTCAGGATAATAGGCCTTTAAGAATATATCTAATATTATTACATATACAGAAATAATAAGTACTTGAACCATCATCCTTATATGTTTAGGGGGGGTAAACTTTCTTATTAAGGATACAGTGAGTTCAGAAAAAGCTGTAACAAACATCAAGCCTAATCCCATTATTAAGGAGTTCAACATCAAATTAGTAACTGCTAAGGCTGAGCATATGCCTATTACCTGCCTAAATATGGGATTATCATCCCAAAGGCCATCTTTGATGATCTTCTTTGAATTTGCCATCTATTTCTCCCCCCCTTTTTCAGTTTTATAAAATTATCTATATCTTTATTAAGAAATCTACTCACCGATTCAGATGTTAAGGTAGCACCAGCAATAGCATCTACGTTCCCATTAGGAGCAGGTCTATATACTATATACTCTCCATCCTTCCCTCCAGTCAAATCCAATCCCCCCCTAAACTGTTGTTTGAAAGGTTCCTCCGATATTCTTCCCCCCCTAATCCTGGAGTTTCACTATGAGAAATAAAATCCAACCCTAAAAGCTTACTATAATCAGAAGATATAGCAGCATATCCTTCCACTGTCCCCCCCAAAGGCCTGTACCTCCTATGGGAAAAGCATAAGCTTTTGTTTCTCCATCTTCTTTTACTACGTATATGGTTTGTCCATCTAATTCCTCTTCCTCCACATACTGGTTAAAGGTATCTTCTATAGCTTTTGGATCATCAGAAGGAGGTTCTATATCAAAAACATATAGTATAGTTCGCCTCAAATCCGTTTCCTGATTATAGGCTATTACATCAATAGTCTTGTAGTTTAAAAAGCCAATATAGATGTAAAAAAAGCTGTAATTACTACCATAAATATAATAGGATATCCAAAGGATTTTTTTTCATGCTACACTCCCTCCCTTCTCTTTAGATTCCTTCTTTCTCTTTTTCCCATATCTTACCCCCCCTTCATCTATAATAGGAGCAAAAGTATTACCAATGAGTATAGCAAACATCATCCCACCAGCAAAAGGGCATATCCTCTAATTATCACTGTGATTATCCCAATTAATATTCCATATATCCATTTACCTTCTTTGGTCTTTGGAGAAGATATAGGATCCGTAGCCATAAACACCATTCCAAATAAGAATCCACCAGATAGTATCCCAAATAAAGGATTGGGAATTTGAGGATTCCCTACTAAGTATAGTATACTACTCAATCCAGTAAAACCTATTAATACCCCAGCCATGGTCTCCCATGCTGCTACTTTTTTATATATTAAATATATAGCAGCAAGTATTATTAATATAGCACTAGTCTCCCCTAAAGAGCCAGATACATTTCCTATTAATAAATTACGTAAAGGTTCCATCTGCCTGTATCACGGAACATAAGCATTGGAGTAGCTTGAGATATAGTATCTATGTTTTCAGTAATATATGTAGCAAATCCTCCTGGAAATCCTGTTGCTACTTTAGACCACTGGATAGTCAAAGGTTCTGGAAAAGATACATATACAAAAGCTCTAGCTACTAGTGCAGGATTAAATATATTTTTCCCAAATCCTCCAAATACCTCCTTTCCAAATAGTACTCCAAATATGATTCCCACAACTGCTATCCATATTGGAGTCCTAGCTGGCAAAGTCAATACATATAATATGCAGGTGACAAATATGGCCTCAGAAACCTTTCTATCATATTGTTTTTCAAATATATATTCAGTGCCTACTCCAAACAAAGTCACCCATAAAAGTAATACCAAGGATCGCCAGCCAAAAAAAATAAATAGAAGCTATTATTAAAGGAATCAAAGCAATAATTACCGTCCTCATCATCTTTTGAGGTATAAAATACTTCTTCATAAATTTAGACAAAACAAACCACCTCCATCATTTGTTTTCAAATAATTTAGAAGCCTCCATCTATATTCATATATTCCCTATTTATTGAAAATTAACATATATAATGAATTTATATATGTATTTTATAAATGATAATTATTCTCATTTACAATTGTTTTGTTTTGTGGTATATTATTATTGGCTTAAATTATCGCGGCAATATATTTAGATGGAGATGATAATTTTGGCAAAAATGATGAATCCTAGATTTAAGGAATGTAGAAGACTAGGATTAAATGTATGTGGTCATCCAAAGGCTATGGATAGGGCAAAACCAGGTACTTCTAGAGGGGGACAAAAAAATTATCCAATTATGGTCAACAATTGCTAGAAAAACAAAGATTACGTGCCTATTATGGGATAATGGAAAAACAATTTATAAGATATGTCAAAGAAGCTAAAAAGTCCCAAGATCAAACAGGGTATGCTTTGATAAAGATATTAGAATCTAGACTTGATAATTTAGTATATAGATTAGGTTTTGCATCTTCCATTAAACAAGCAAGACAAATGGTAGTCCATGGTCATATTAGAGTTAATGGACAAAAAGTGGACATACCTTCCTATAGGGTAAATATAGGAGATGAAATATCCTTGAAGGAAAGTTCTAGAAATGTAGAGTTGTTTAAGGACAATTTCCTGTCTAGTTTCCCAAATAGATATCCTTATTTAGAAAAAGATGATATTAGTTTTTCCGGAAAACTAATAAGGTTTCCAGAAAGAGATGAAATACCTATAGAAATCGATGACCAATTAGTTGTTGAATACTACTCAAGACTTGTATAACATTAAGGGATATCAAGCTTTTATTAGATTGATATCCCTTTTTTTATATTTTACTAGTTTAATATAAAAATTTGTTCCATATCCTGTCATTCCTTATTAAATTCACCAGCTATTCTATTCATCCTCTTAGAAAAACTTATTACTTTCCTTTCATATTCTTCATCCATCAAAGGGGGGGAGGTAAGTAAAAAAATCTGCTGTAGATTGATTGTTTGCAACAGGAATGTCGTATAAAACAGCTATTCTAAGTAGGGCCTTTACATCTGGATCATGGGGGGGTTGGGCTTCTAAAGGATCCCAGAAAAATACCAAAAAATCTATATCTCCTTCTGCTATTCGAGCACCTATTTGTTGATCTCCTCCCAAAGGACCAGATTTATAGGCATGAACTGGTAATTTTACGATTTCCCATATTAAAGTTGCAGTAGTGCCTGTACCACATAGAAAGTGCTCCCCCCCTAGTTTGTCTTTGTTTTCCTTGACCCAATTTATCAAATCCTTTTTCCTATTATCATGGGCTACAAGGGCTATACGTTTTTGTTTTTTTCATCTTTATAGTGGTATAATCCTCTTTTCTCATATTAAACCTCCTTAGACTTAAAAGATTCTACTTATATAACTATAATACTGTATTATTAGCTTTAATGCCATATATAAAAAGGGCTTATAAAAATTTCAAACAGTTTTTGTCTTTTAAAATTATATTAAATCTAGAAATCTTTTATAATAATGTAACTAATTTGTAAATAGATTATATTACTTATTATATATAATGGTCTTAAGGAGGGATATTTGTGAAAACATTTAGAAGGTATTTTTTTATTAATTATGTTTGTTATCTTAACGTTAGTTTTGACCGTAGGTTGTGGGGGCTAAGCAATCAGACCCTAAGGATATAGACATAAAGGATAAAAGCCATTCAGCCACTCAAGAAACAATAAATATAGGCACTAGTGAGGAAATGGACTTTGAAGAAACTGAAAAAAAAGCCCTCTAGAACCGGAAAAGGTAATCACCACCATCTATATGGATTTTGAAACTACAGAATTTGAAAGATCAAGTAAAAACCTTCAAGATGCTGTTAAAAAAATATAAAGGTTATGTAGAAAATTCTAGTTTAGATTATGGTCAATACCGAAATAATAAAAGATATAAAGACGCTTACTATGTAATTAGGATTCCAAAGGATTT
>JMBV01000464.1_pt1 | contig 12738 bp, 17 predicted proteins | sample 616531 | NCBI WGS metagenome assembly JMBV01 (sample SAMN02727904, study PRJNA239997) | anaerobic digester metagenome | biome: anaerobic digester; isolation source: mesophilic anaerobic digester inoculated with municipal waste water sludge... | place: Germany: Bielefeld University, CeBiTec ... | reverse complement strand
ATGGGTTCGATTCCCATACGCTCCACTTCTAAATATTTAATAGCTTGTAATTAAAAATGTTACAAGCTTTTTTTTGTTTTGCCAAATCACTTTTTCGAAACCAGAACAATTTCTAATGTACTGATAAAATATACCTACGAGTGTGGGATATGGTTATTCATAGTTCTCTTGAATGTTTGCTGACAATAGCCATTCAGCCTGATTGTTTAAAATTCAATACTTTTGCCTTGAAAATTCTTTTAATATGGAACATAAAATTCAGCTCTACAATACATTAAGCCGCCGTAAAGAGATTTTGAGCCATTAAATCCGCCACATGTAGGCTTATATGTTTGTGGGCCAACAGTCTATGGAGATGCTCATCTGGGGGGGCATGCCAGACCTGCAATAACATTTGATCTTGTTTTCAGATATATGAAGTATTTGGGTTACAAGGTCAGATATGTTCGTAACATAACTGATGTCGGACACCTCGAAAATGATAGTGACCAAGGTGAGGATAAAGTTGCTAAAAAGGCGAGATTAGAGCAACTGGAACCTATGGAGGTGGTGCAATATTACACACTGAGGTATCATAAAAATATGGAGCAGCTCAATGTTTTACCACCAAGCATTGAGCCTCATGCATCAGGCCATATCATTGAACAAATAGAACTTGTGAAGAGAATTTTAGAATCGGGCTTTGCGTATGAGGTCAATGGATCAGTATATTTCGATGTTGTAAAGTATGATGCTGAGTACAATTATGGGAAGTTATCTGGTAGGTCTATTGAGGAGACTTTGGAAAACACTCGTGAGTTGGCCGGACAGGAGGAGAAACGAAATTCCGTAGATTTTGCAATATGGAAAAGGCTTCGCCGGAACATATCATGCGTTGGCCGTCGCCATGGAGTGATGGGTTCCCGGGCTGGCATGTTGAATGTTCGGCGATGGGTTGTAAATATCTTGGCGACACCTTCGATATACATGGAGGAGGGATGGATCTTATATTTCCGCATCATGAGTCTGAGATAGCTCAATCAGTAGCTGCTAATGGGCAAGATCATGTACGCTATTGGATGCATAACAATATGATAACCATTGACGGGCAAAAAAATGGGAAAATCACTGAACAACTTCATCACATTAAATCAGTTTTTCAGCGGTGAGCATGAATTGCTTGATCAACCTTACGATCCTATTACTATTCGGTTTTCATTTTACAGGCACATTATCGCAGTACACTCGATTTTTCAAACGAGGCGCTCAAAGCAGCTGAAAAAGGATTGAAGCGTTTGCTGAAGGCTGCCGATACCCTTAAAACTATTAAGCCGTCAAAAAGTTCTACAATTGAGATTAAAACATGGCGAAACCTTTGCTATCAGGCAATGAATGATGATTTTAACAGCCCAATAGCAATTGCGCATCTTTTTGACGCAGTTAGAATGATCAACTCTATTAATGATGGAAAAGAGACTATAAATGCTGACGACCTTGCACTGCTTCAAACAACATATTTCGATTTTGTGTTTACAATACTTGGGCTAAAAACCGATGATAAGAGCCAAACAGACGATCATCATTTAGTCGAAGGTCTAATGCAAACCATACTGGATATCCGAAAAGAGGCAAAGCTTAAAAAGGACTGGGCTACCGCAGATAAAATAAGAGATGATTTGGGTAAACTTAATATTGAGGTAAAAGATACCAAAGAAGGGGGGGCTTCGTGGAGTAAAATTGAGTAATGTTTGTTTGAAAAGGCGTGATTCCAATTAATGTTAAATTATTAAAAAAACTGAAGATATTAACTCTTGCTAAATCAAATAATAAACACTTGACTGCCGGTTAGGTAAAACGATAAGTCCAATTATTTGTAATTAAAAAAAGTGATAGAAGATAATTTGTTTCGAAAAATTTGAAAGTAATTTGTATAAAAGAACAGAGATGGAAAAAAATTGTTGTGCTCACAGGTGCAGGTATTAGTGCTGAAAGCGGAATCAGAACCTTTAGAGATGGAGATGGGTTATGGAAAACTCACCATTTTGCCGATCTGGCTACACCAGCCGCATGGAGGAGAAATCCTGAATTAGTACTTGAGTTTTATAATGATCGGCGTAAACAACTGCTTGAAGTTGAACCTAATGCTGCACATTTCGCATTAACAAAGTTGGAGAAAAATATGATCTGTACATAGTAACGCAAAATGTTGATGATCTTCACGAAAGAGCTGGTTCTTCAAAGGTTTTACATTTACATGGTGAGCTTCGCAAAGCCCGAAGCACCATAAATCCTGATTTGATTTATAATATAGATGGCTGGGAGCTTAAGCTGGGTGATAAATGCGAAAAGGGTAGTCAGTTGCGCCCGCACATTGTATGGTTTGGCGAGCCTGTGGATGACTTCGAAAAAGCTGTGGAAATAGTTAGCTGCGCTGATCTCCTTTTAGTAATCGGAACTTCTTTAGTGGTTTATCCGGCAGCAGGACTATTATACCACACCAAAGCTAATATTCCTATTTATTTGATAGACCCTGGAGAACCGAAATTTAGTCAAACATCAAATCTCACTTTTATACAGGACAAAGCAGCATCGGCCGTTCCTAAGTTAGTTGAACAATTGTTGGATAAAGGATTTTAATTTGCTTGAAATGCATGATCCGGAATTAAAAAAAATAGTATTAAAGGCCGAAAAGTACTGTGCCGCCGAAGAACGCTGTAAAAATGATTTGTTGGTGAAACTTGCTAATTGGGGGGGAGTAGAACCGGAAAAGGCACAAACGATATTGGAACATTTAGAAGATGAAAATTTTCTTTCCGAAAAGAGATTCGCAAAAATGTACACCACCAGTAAAGTGAATCAGAATAAATGGGGGGGTAAAGTGAGGATCGAACTTGAGCTTATGAAAAGAAACATTCCTGAAAAATATATTAGCGAAGCAATTAATGAGATTGATGAAGAAAAGTATTTGAAAAAATTTCAACGTTTTGGTTTCATTTAAAAGTAAAGAATCACTTGATTTAAATCCATTGATAAGAAAACAAAAGATAATTGCGTTTTTAATTTCCAAAGGTTACGAGGAGGATTATATCCAACAAAATTTTCATATTTAACTAAACATTAACAATAGATAATAAAATGACTTTATCTGAAAACATCAAAGAGTTAGAAAAACGGGTTGCTGCTCTTAGGAGGTATCTTTGACATTGACACCAAGTATGAAGTAATTAGTCAGAAAGAGGAGGTTACTCACCAGGATAATTTTTGGGATGATTCTAAAAAGGCTGAAGCCATACTGAAAGAATTAAGCGAGATTCGCTCGTGGACTGAAGCTTATGAAGAGGTAAAAAAAATGCTTGTGAAGATCTTTCGGTGATTTTAGAATTTTTCAACCAATCGGAAGCTACTGAAGAGGAACTTAACAAGGCTTATACTACTACGCTTGGGCTGGTTGAAGATCTTGAATTTCGAAATATGTTAAGCGATGAAGAAGACCGGCTTAGTGCTGTGCTAAATATTAATTCTGGAGCTGGTGGCACCGAAAGTCAAGATTGGGCTGAAATGCTGATGAGGATGTATATCCGCTGGGCCGAGTTAAACAAATACAATGTTAAAGAGTTGGATTTTCAATCAGGTGATACTGCCGGCATAAAGTCGGTAACACTAGAGATAGAAGGAGATTTTGCATATGGCTATTTAAAAAGTGAAAATGGCGTCCATCGGTTGGTTAGGTTATCGCCTTATGATGCTGCAAACAAACGTCATACTTCCTTTGCCTCAGTTTATGCATATCCTTTAATTGACGAATCAATTGAAATTGTCATCAATCCGGCAGATATTAGTTGGGATACTTTCAGATCGAGCGGGCCTGGCGGCCAAAATGTAAATAAGGTGGAGACAGCAGTTCGATTGCGTCATGCACCAACTGGGATAATTGTAGAATGTCAGGAAACACGCTCCCAAGGGCTAAACCGCGAGAAAGCCTTGCGTATGTTAAAATCGCAATTGTATGAATTGGAATTGCGTAAGCGACAGGAAATACAAGACGAAATAGAGGGTAATAAAACAAGAATCAACTTTGGGTCTCAAATACGTTCGTATGTGATGCACCCATATAAAATGGTGAAAGACCTGCGTACCGGTTTTGAAACAAGCAATGTGCAAGCTGTTATGGATGGTGAATTAGAGGGCTTCATAAAGGCTTATCTTATGGAGTTCGGACAAAAATAAATAAAATGAAAACTATTGGTATAATTCCGGCAAGATATGCATCTACAAGGTTCCCTGGTAAACCGCTTGTTGACATTTTTGGAAAATCAATGATACAAAGGGTTTATGAACAGGCTTTAAAAGCTGAAACACTTGACCATGTTATCGTTGCAACAGATGATCAACAAATCTTTGATCATGTAAACCAGTTTGGAGGAGAAGTAACAATGACTTCTAACTCTCATAATAGTGGAACATCGCGATGCCTGGAAGTGGTAGAGAAACAATTTAACTATAATTTTGATCTGGTTATTAATATTCAGGGTGATGAGCCATTTATTGACCCGCAGCAAATAAATATGGTAGTAAAACTATTTGAAGATGAGAAAACTGAAATAGCTACCCTTGTAAAAAGATTTCTAAAACCGAAGAAATCTTTAATCCCAACGTTGTAAAAGCGATTATTGCAAAGGGTAATAAGGTCATCTATTTCAGCCGATCGCCGGTTCCATTTTTTTCGGGGTGTGCCTCAAGACAAATGGATACAGAAAGGGATTTTTTATAAACATATCGGAATTTATGGTTACAGAACAGAGGTTTTGAAAAAAATAAACTCACTTTCTGAATCTTATCTTGAAAAAGCTGAATCTCTTGAACAACTCAGGTGGCTCGAAAATGGATTTTCAATTTTCTCAACAGTAAGTGATTTTGAGGGAATTAGTATTGACACACCTGAAGATTTGCAAAAAGTTATCAAAACATTTCGCAATAAATAGTATTTTTTTTATACCTTAGCCCATCAAAAAAAAGCATTTCAAGCAATGGAAATTCATAAATACATCAGCGAGTTGTTATACGATCACGATTGTGTTATCATACCCGGCTTCGGAGGTTTTGTTGCAAATTACCATTCTGCCCGGATAAACACATTGCAAAATTCGTTTCATCCTCCATATAAAAAGATACTTTTTAATAAAGAGCTTAAAACTAATGACGGCCTTCTGGCAAGTCATATTGCAATCTCTGAAAAGATACCTTACGAACTGGTTTTGAAGCTTATTGAAGATTTTTCTTTGGAAATTACAAACAAATTAGAAGCTGGTGAAAAGATAGTTTTGGAAAATATAGGGGGGGAACTTTATCTTGATGATGAAATCAATATTCAGTTTAAACAGGATTATAAAATAAACTATCTGAACGACTCATTTGGGCTTGGCGTTTTCATTTCACCGCCTGTTCAGGGAAATATAAAAAGCTCGATTACGATATCTGAAAAACACCAGTTGCCACGCAAACAACCTGTTGGTGTAAATAAAGCATTACAATCAGCCGCCTATTGGTCGTCAGGTATTGCGGCAGCCATACTATTTATTGGCTTGATAATGCTTAACTTCAACAGCTTTGAAGATTTTGCAAGTAGTCAAACAAGCCTTATCCCACATTTCAGAATAATTAATAAACAGAATCCCAAGCGCTGAAAAATCAAAAGAGAGACGCTTCTTTAAAAGATCAATCTATTCCTAATTCTCAAATAGATGAAAACATTACAGATGCTGTAATAGAAGATGAATCTTTAGAATCAAATTTGACTTATGAAGCCCCCCCGAAAACCACATCCGAAAATTTATCTTGGCAACCTGAAGCTCAACCATTGGCTGAAACTGAGAAAGAACCTTTAGTTGTTAATACTGAAGTAGCCACTCAACGGATGTATTATCTCATTGCAGGATCATTTGAAAAACCGAAATGCTGATAATCTGATCAATATGTTTGCAAAGAGGGTTATACTCCTAAAATCATCGGGCAAGCCGATAATGGTTTTTATAGAGTGAGTATTGCTGCTTTTTTTTCCGAAAAGAGGATGCAATAGAAGAATTAGCTAAAGTACGCGAAAAATACAACCCAAGTATATGGTTATTACGCCTTTAGTGATCCATTGTCATTTATCCGGAATTATTTTGTAGATGTGACCAAGCGAAAATTGCAACACTTTGCCGAAAATGCAACATTCCCGCATTTTTTTTCAGCCTGATTATAAAACTTTAAAAACCGCTTTTTTTTCTAAAAGGAAGATGGAATAAAGATTTTTTTTAAGAACAATGCTCCAATTGTTCTTGAGTTAGGGTGTGGAAAAGGGGGGGAGTTTACTACCGGATTAGCTTCTCGTTATCCTGATAAAAATTTATCGGCATTGACATAAAGGGCGCCCGAATGTGGAGAGGAGCAAAGACTTCTTTTGAAGCTTCGATGACCAATGTAGCTTATGTGCGTACACAAATTGAGTTGATTGAATTTGTCTTCGGCAAGCAAGAGGTTAGCGAAATATGGATTACTTTTCCTGATCCCTTCCCACAGAAACCAAAATCGAAAAAAACGACTTACCTCACCTCAATTCCTAAATCGTTACAGGCAGATAGCCAAAAAAAATACGAATAGTCCATTTAAAAACTGACAATACTTCTTTTTTTTGATTATACCCTTAGCACTATTGTCGAACAAAACCTTAAACTACTCTCTCACACTTATAATTTAGACAACAATCCTGTTGATAGTAACGCCGCTTCCATTTATACCTTTTACGAAGAAAAATTTAGGGAAAAGGGGGGGAGAGCATTAAATATTTAAAGTTTAGACTTTTTCCGGAGAAGTAGATTATTTTTGGTTAAAACAAGATTTTAAAAAGTAAAAATCGTTGACCAAGGAGGTAATTCTTAATATTGTTCTTGATTATTTTATGTTTTCATCAGGTTTTAGCCTTTGTACTAAGTTTACATTTATATTAATTTTGCTTTTTAAAACATGAAAAACCAAATATAATGGGACTTAAGTGTGGCATTATTGGTATTACCAATGTTGGTAAAACGGTAATTTTTAATTGCATATCGAAGACTAAAGCTGAGACTTCAAATTTTGCTTTAGTACCAGTAAATCCAATATCGGTGTAATTGATGTGCCTGATGAACGGCTCGAAAAGATTAATTCCTTGATTAAATCAGCGCGTATTGTGCCGGCAACCTTTGAAATTGTTGATATACCAGGCCTTGCAAAAGGCGCTAGTCAGGGTGAAGGTATTGGAAATAAATTCCTGGCCGATATACAACAGACTGATGCCATAATTCATGTATTACGCTGTTTTGATGATCCGGAGCTGCCTCATATCGAAGGTTCAATTGATCCAGTGAGGGATATGGAAATTGTTGATCTGGAATTGCAGGTTCGCGATCTTGACCTTGTTCAGCGTAAAATCCAAAGATTGGAAAAGATGGCAAAATCGGGAGATAAAGAGCCTAAAAGGCAGGCAGGCATTCTTGAAAAGTTGGTTGAGCACATCGAAAATTTTCAAAATGTTCGTGATTTTGAACTTCCTGAACCCGACAGATCACTAATAATTGGCGACATGTATTTGCTTACTGATAAACCGATAATGTATGTGTGTAATGTTGACGAAGCTTATGCAACTACAGGTAATAAGTATTCTAATAATGTTATTAAAGCCCTTGAAGGCTCAAATGCCCACGTGTTAGTGATTGCCGGAAAGTTGGAGTCTGAAATTGCCGAATTTGACGATCAGGCCGAACGAATGGAGTTTCTTACTGATGCCGGATTAACTGAGCCGGGAGTAAATAAAATGATCCGAAATGCTTTTGATATGCTTGATTTGCAATATTTTTTTTACTGCCGGGCCAAAAGAGGTTCGAGCCTGGACAATTCGCAAAGGCTCTACAGCTCATCAATCGGCGGGCGCTATTCATAGCGATATGGAACGCGGTTTTATTCGTGCTGAGGTTATTAAATATGAAGATCTGATCCATTACGGTTCGGAACATGCCGTTAAAGAGGCAGGAAAATTTCGCGTTGAAGGTAAAACTACATCGTACAGGATGGAGATATTTTACATATACGGTTTAATGTGTAAAAGATGCAGAATTGTATTTTAAAAAAAATTACAAGCCTGTTTTTGTTTTGCATTAACCTTTCCTTACTATATATTGCTGCATTACACCAATATCAATAGGTTATTGTAAACGGTTGGATAACTTTTACAAAGTAAGCTTTGCCTGGGCTTAGGGTTGTTAAAGTAAAAATATCGAATTGAGGATAAAATAGACTTGTACCTGCCACCTCTTTAATCATTATCAGATTTTCGGAAAATGGCGCAAAAAGATCATTGATAGCCACTTCGGTATTACTAAATACCGGGAGTAAGTTCCAACCCTCATTAAGCTGAAATGTTGGGTTCTCAATATCGTTCCCGCACAAACTGATCTCCGCATTCTCATTTACCTTTATTACATATCCCGAATAGGATCCCATGCATTGAGTGTGTTAATATTTAATAATGGGCTAAATATTTCATTTTCAAAATTATAAATGATTACAAGCGCTTCAAGAGCTTGTGTCATCACAAGTTCGATATTGTTATTAAAGGGTTCGATATATCCTGAAATTCCACTCCATCCAGAAAGCAGGCTAATAGACTGAGATTTTCCAATGTTTATCATAATGCAATCAGTAACAGTATTTGTGCAGGGCTGGCATCCGGTTACTGTGAGACATAGCTCTACATACCCATTTGAAATATCATTTGATCAGGGAAATATTGGACATTCATTTCCGATGGATTATCAAAATAGCCATCGCCGGAGGTTTCCCAAGAAAAGCTACAACCCCCCCATTGCGTATTTGGTGTAAGTATTATATCGTCTTCCTGACAGAGCGACATATCACTACCTAAAGATACTTCGGGAGAGGGCTGGAAACATAAAGAAAAATTATCGGTACTGGTGATAGTACAAGGACCAATTGGTTCTACTTTCACCCAAATCTCAATACATTCTTGTGGATAGTCAACAGTAGGGCTTGGAACATAAACCGGCTCTAAAACATTGTCAAATATAAAATATCCTCCGCCATTTGTAGTCCCCCCCAAATTATTTCATTGTAATTTTCAGCATCCACTAATCCTTCGAAACTGAAATTTTCGTTATAGCATACCACGGATTGATCTGGAATAATGTTTACTGATGGTAAATTTATAAAGGTTACAGTAAGGCAGTTATAGGCTGTATCGGTACATGGTGCGCAAGGTAGTGCGAAATAGCATAATTCTACCATACCATTTAAAAGATCTATTTCGCCCGGAATATAAACATAGTTGAGGCTATCAGTTGTCAGAAAAGTACCATCGCCAGATGTTTCCCAGTAACTGCCGCAATTGTTAAAGGCTTCAGGAATTAACAAAACCTGATCAGTTGAGCAAACTGTCGTATTCATGCCAGCATAAACTTCAGGAAATTGCTGAAAGCATAATAAAAATTGATTTTGTACAGGGTTTGTGCAAGGTTCAATAGGATAAGCAATTACCGAAAGTTCAACACATCCATTTTCCAGATCATCAGCCCTGGTTGATAAATAGGATCAACAATATTTGCAGAAGGAATAAAACTCCGTCACCATTAGTACTCCAAAGCAACGAATCGAAATTTGATATCTCCGAATATTCAAATAGGTTCAGGAACTGATCTTTGCAAATTGTTATCTGATCGGGTATAACAATACTTGGAGTGCTTTGAATTGTAATATACATGCAATTTGAAACCTGACTTGTACAAGGAGAAATTGAATTGGCGACTAAACAGATTTCCACTTCACCTATCAAAGCATCTTCAACTCCCGGCGTGTAAGTTCCATTAATATCATTTATGTCGCTGAAAACCCCATCGCCACTCGTAGTCCATTGAAAGTTGGAATAATTGGCAATAGTAGCGTCGAGCATCAATACATCATCAAAACAGATAGTGGTATCATCTGGTAAACTCACTGTAGGCAGTTCTTGAAAACATAGTGTAACTTCGTCATGATCGCTTAATACACAAGGACTTATGGGTTGTACAACTACGTTGAAATGAATACAACCTTGAGGATAGTCAATTTCAGGATCGGGAATATACAAAGGTTGTGATACATTTGGGCTGGGGGGGAAAAAGCTTCCGCCTCCATCGGGTGTTGACCATGTAATAGAGGAGTAATTAGTGGCCTGAACAAGCCCATTAAAACTTTGATTTTTACCATGACAAGCAGTTAGCTGATCGGGAATGATGTTGACTTGTGCATGGTTTATTATAGTTATTGTAATGCAAGCATTAGCCGGTTGTGAACAAGGCGTACAGGGCAGTGCAGACAGGCAAATCTCTACTGAGCCATTGAGGATATCCTGCATGCCGGGTGTATATTCCGGATCAAAAATTTCAAGGTTAGTAAAACTACCATCTCCATTGGTTATCCACTGAAACCCACAATTTAAATCTACTGATCCTGTCAGTTGAACTTGTTCTCCGGCACAGATTGTAATATCTGACTCCAAATAAGCTACCGGCTTTTGCACCACCTGAACTGTAACTGAGCTGGTATCCTGATTTGATCCATCAGACACTATTACAGTGTAAATAGTTTCCTGAATGGGATATGCTAACGGATTTTTTTTGATTCGAATTAAAACCTGCCGGATTAGAAGACCATTGATAAGAATAGTCGCCTAATCCTCCACTGACATCTACATCAAGTTGAACAGGAGAGCCATTACAAACCGGGGATGGCGATACTGTGGCTACAACGTTTAATGGAGCCGAGGTCTTAAAACTTACCGATGTAAGTGAAGATAAACCGTTGTTAGCAAATAATCCGTTATTTTGTGGTAACGCAGTGTTATATTCAACAGTTGCGGTGCAAATTTCGTTTTGGCGGCGCTCCATACTTTCCATAATAAAGTATCACCTGCAGCAAAGCCATCTTTGGTTTGGGTTGTAATATCATCGCCATAAGCAATCACTGCCTTACTGTTGGTTTCATCCCATACTGCTGCGCCACCACATTGTTCAACACTTTCATCATCTAAATAAAAGACTCCGATAAAATCTCCATATACCATACTAGTATCAGGGAAGTTAACACTAACGGGAACTGAAATAAGATGTGATAAATTAGTTTTTGTAAATGACCAACCGGCTGGATAATTCTTTACATCAATAAAATTGGTTTTTGTCTCTGAAACAATAACATTATCGGGATACGTAACAGTAAGGATTACATCATACGATCCTACGGTATTGTAAGTTATTGGAGGGGGGGAATTTTTCCAGTATAGGAATTAGGTATCCCCCCCGGAAATGACCAACTCCACGATAACGGCTCTCCGGTGGATTGGTCGGTAAAAGTTACATTGTTGCCAACGGGTATAATGGTGGCGGTTGCAGTGAAATTTACAATCTGATTTGATATTTCCGTGATGAAAATATCTTTGTTGTTAAACCTGCCTGCAAATGTGTATTAATAGCCAACATGCTGAAAAATAAGTAGATCAGCGTAAATAAATAGAATTTAGACTTCATTATTAATGGTTGTTTTAGAAAATGCAAATTTAGCTTTTGAAAAATTAAGGCTAAAATATGTTTTTTTGGATTATTTGATTTTTAAAGCGCTCTTTTTTTTATTTGTTCCTGTAATTGTGTGAATCAAAAGTTTATATTTATATTTGTAGTAAATTTAAAAACCAAAAAAATATGCGAAACGTTTACTTTTTTTAGTAATTGCTGCTTTGATTGTTTTTCCATTTATCAGCAGCGCTCAGTACATCACCCCCCCAGGTAATAACTTGAATCTCACTCTTGATGAATTAGTGAATACCTCAAGTGGTGTAGTAACCTTTGTTGACGGCGCCTATCAGATCAATAGTGCATTTACACTATCTGCAACGGATACATTGCGCATTGATCAGGAGGCTATCGTACGAATTGCTTCAGGAATCAGACCTCAAATTTATGGAACCATTATCTCAGATCCTGAAAGTGGTTATGTTCATTTTACAGCCATTGATACCACTTCGTCTTCCAAAAATTATAAAGGCTTCCGCTTTGACGATTCTCCTTCCAATGTATTTCGCAATACCATTTTTACTTATGGCGGTGGAATACAACTCATCGGTACAGAAGCGCTTTTTGAGTACTGTACTTTTCGAAAAAAAATGGCTCTTCCAATGTTTCTGCTGTGATTACCTATAGTTCGTGCAGCCCGATTATTCGCTATTGCAGTTTTATAGAAAATGCTCGTGCTGCTATAGGTTCAGGCGCTAATGTTAACGGCTCGCCTCGTATTATGTATAATGTTTTTATTCATAATACCACCGACAACAGTAACCGTCCTCAAATCAATTTAGGGCCGGGCGCTGCCGATAGCATCTATATAGTTGGAAATTACATCGAAGGATTCTACACCAGGGCAGGCGGAATAGGTATTAGCAATTTGATGGCTATCGGTAGCACGAAAGTCGTGGTACGTGATAATTATGTCATTAACAACCGTTTTGGCTATACACAGATAGGTGTTAATATTTTCGGACATATTGTAGATAATTATTTTATTGATAACAATATTGAAAATTCACCCGCTTTGGGTGGCAGCGGTGTAAACTTTCTGACAAGCGGAGAGGGTAATACTGCTATTGTTAGACGAAACGTTATTAAGGGTAACTTATGGGGGGGCGCTACTATTCAGGGG
>JMBV01000463.1_pt1 | contig 12769 bp, 24 predicted proteins | sample 616531 | NCBI WGS metagenome assembly JMBV01 (sample SAMN02727904, study PRJNA239997) | anaerobic digester metagenome | biome: anaerobic digester; isolation source: mesophilic anaerobic digester inoculated with municipal waste water sludge... | place: Germany: Bielefeld University, CeBiTec ... | reverse complement strand
AATTATTAAAAATGTTTCACGTGAAACAATTAAGACAGACTTAAGTCTGTCTTAATTTATTTAAAAGAGAAAAAAAATTAATAAAAATCTTATTTTATGTCTCTAATTATGATATTATATATTAAACAAACATTATAGGAGTGTAAAATATGGCACGGATAGTTACTATTTTTAATCAAAAAGGTGGGGGGGTGGGCAAAACAACAACTGTAATTAATTTAGCTGCTGCTTTGGGGGGGAAAAAGATTTTAAGGTATTGGTAGTAGATGTAGATCCTCAAGGAAATGCTACTAGTGGACTAGGTATTGACAAAAAAAACAATTAAAATTATCTACTTATGATGCATTGATAAACGGCACGCCTGTAGAGGGAATAATCCAAAATACAACGGCAAAAAAATGTGGATATAGTGCCATCTAATGTGGAATTAGCTGGTGCAGAAATAGAATTAATAGAAATACCTGGTAGAGAACTGGCTTTAAAGCAATCTATAAGAGCAGTAGAAAAGCTTTATGATTATATTTTTATCGACTGTCCTCCTTCTTTGGGCTTATTGAGTATCAATGGATTATCTGCTTCTCACAGCGTTCTAATTCCAATACAATGTGAATATTATGCTTTAGAAGGGGGTTAGTCAATTGATGGATACAATCATGTTAGTAAAGAGAAGTTTAAACCCAGAATTAGAGATAGAAGGTGTTGTTCTCAGTATGTTTGACGGTAGAACTAATTTATCCATCCAAGTGGTAGATGAAGTAAAAAAAGTATTTCAAAGGAAAAGTATATACCTCTATTATACCAAGAAATGTAAGATTAGCTGAAGCACCTAGCTATGGTTTATCTATAATAGATTATGATCCTAAATCTAGAGGTGCAGAGGCTTATGTTGAGTTAGCAGAAGAGTTTTTGTATTTACAAGAGGAGGGGGTTTTAATTGGTTACAAAAAAAGAGGTCTTGGTAAAGGACTTGCGGCTTTGATTCCCGATGAACCAATAACAGATTTATTTAGTGAAAAATCAGAAGATGAATCTATTATTAATATTGAAATAGATTTGATAGAACCTAATCAACGCCAGCCTAGGCAGGAATTTGAAAAGAAATCCTTAGAGGAACTTAAGAATTCTATAATCCAATATGGTATTATTCAACCCATAGTAGTCCGTAAAAAGGAAAACAAATATGAAATAATAGCTGGAGAACGTAGATGGAGAGCAGCTAAGGAAGCAAAATTACAGGAGATACCTTGTATAATAAAAGAAGTTAGCGATAAGGATGCAATGAAATTGGCATTAATAGAAAACATACAGAGGGAAGATTTAAACCCTATTGAAGAAGCTTATGCTTTTAAAGGATTGCTTGAAGATTATAATTTGACTCAAGAGGAGTTAGGAAAAGCAATCGGGAAAAGCAGATCCTATATAGCAAATTCAATTAGATTATTAAATCTAGATGATAAAATACTAGAATATATTGCCGAAGGTAAACTTAGTAGTGGACATGGAAGAGCGTTGCTTTCAATAGATGATAAAGAAGAACAATTAAGATTTGCTGAATCTATAATGAATGACAAGATAAATGTTAGAGAAACTGAAAAAAATAGCTAAGAATAAAGCCAAAAAGAAAAGTAGGGGGGGGAAAACCATAAAAACAGATCCTTTTGTAAAAGAGATAGAGGAAAACTTAATGAGTGCTTTAGGGACAAAGGTTAAACTTATCTCTAAAAAAAGGTGGTGGTAAAATAGAAATTGAATTTTATAGTGAGGAGGATTTAGAGAGGATTTTAGATATAATAACAAACTAAATGTTTCACGTGAAACACATGGGTATGAGGTGAGTAAAATGAAGATAGACATTTATCAAGTAGATGTTTTTTCATCAAAGCCATTTGGTGGAAATCCAGCAGCTGTGGTACCAGATGCAAGGGGGGGATTGTCTAATGAAGATATGCAAAATATTGCTAGAGAGATGAATCTTTCAGAAACTGTTTTTATGTTTCCCTTAGATGAAGAAAGTTATGAAGTAAGGTTTTTTTTACACCTACTCATGAAGTAGATCTTTGTGGCCATGGAACTATTGGCGCTTTTTATGTGTTAGCACTTAAAAACTACATACCTTCTATAAAAAAATGGCATTAAAGAAATCTATCAAAATACAAAAGCGGGAAAACTTAGTGTGGAAATATATTTTTGTGATGGTAAGGTAAACAAAATATTGATGGAACAAGCACCACCGAAGGATTTTGGTGAAGTTAAATATATGGAACAATTATTAGAGTGTTTTAATATAGGAATAGATAGTCTAGGCATAGGGGGGGATGAATACATAAAACCAACAATTATTTCTACGGGGGGTTGAAGGATATTTTTTTACCTATAAATAGTAAGGAGATATTAGATAATTTAGAGGTAGATTTTAATAAACTTAAAGAAGTTTCTAATGTTTTAGAAGTTATTGGAGTGCATGCTTTTTATATACCTGGAGCTAATTTCACCAGAGTATACACTAGAAATTTTGCACCTGCCGTTGGTATAAATGAAGAGGCAGCTACAGGCACATCTAATGGCGGATTAATATATTTCCTAAAGAGTAGGGGATATTTATATGGGAATGAAATTATATCAATACAAGGAGAAGCTATGAATAGACCAAGCTATATTTATTGTAAAATAGATGAGAATAATGGAGGTTATAGTGTAAAGATAGGTGGCAAGGCTAAAATAGTATTAGATGGCATTATGTATATTTAAACCAACCTGTACAGGTTGGTTTAAATATTATTTCAATTTTAAAAAGGCTAATATAATTAACAATATACCTGATAGCCAGGATAAATTTATATTTGTCTTTTCAACAAATTTCCTTCCTAAAAGCAATCCCCCCCCATAGGCTATTATATTCCACATTAGGGATAAAAGTATTACGGTAAAATAATTGATATTTCCAATTCCTGTTCCAAATCCTATTGCTATAGAATCTATGGATAAAGCAATAGCTAAATACAAAGCTTCCTTAAGATTAATAGTTTTAGAATTGTCAAAATCTGCTCGAGTTTCGTCTATATAGATATCTATAACTAACCATATATTGAGTAATTTTAATTTCACATGTGTGATTGTAGAGGATTTTTTTTCTAAATGCTTTTTTTTACAATGCTTTCAAATAAATAATATATTCCCAGTATTATGAGTATTATAAAGCTAATTATAGAAGTTGAATTAGAAGGAAGTACTTTTTTTTAATGCTGTAGCTAAAAAAAATCGAAAAGGTTAAAAATACTGCACAAACAACATCGATAAATATAATGGATTTAACTGGGATCTTTATTTTATTAGCACCATAAGCAATACTAGCAACAAATGCATCTATAGACAAAGCAAGAACTAATAATATTGTTTCCATCTAAAGCACTCCTTTTGATATAACTATTATTATCTTATTCCCTACTATGGTTATGGTTACTTAATCATGTGTAATAATAAGGGAATTATTCATATATAAATATAGTAGGTATGAAATAATAATTTGGGAGGGGGGGAGTATGGAGATTAGTCTAGTGATATTATTTTTTTTGCTATTGGGTTGATTATGACTGTAAAAGGTGGAGATTTATTTGTAGATGCTGCTATATGGATAGCTGAAAAACTGGTATTTCATCGGGTATTATAGGTGCAACTATTGTAAGTATGGCAACAACTTTGCCAGAGTTTTTTTGTATCTACTGTTGCTAGTAATGAAGGTTTTTCTGAAATGGCTATTGGTAATGCAATAGGATCTTATATTTGTAATATAGCTTTTATAATAGGGATATGTTCATTAATAAGACCAATAAAAATTAAAGATAAATTCTTTGGGATAAAAGGTATAATGATGATAGGTTATCTATGTATATTTTTTTCTATTTAGTAAAGATGGATTTATAACTTTTAAAGAAGGGTATTTATTGGTATTATTACAAATTTTCTTTGTATTTTTAAACATATTAGAGCATAGACGAGAGAGTACATATAGGAGTAAAAACAAAGGTAAATATATTTGCAAAAAGGATTTAATTAAAAATGGAGTTAAGTTTATAGTAGGAATACTATTAATTATATATGGAGCACATATTCTAGTTGACAGTGGTGTAGAAATTGCAAAGGCTTTAAGGATTCCAAAACAAGTGGTAAGTTTAACTTTGCTAGCTATAGGTACTTCAATACCTGAATTTGTAACTTCAATAGTAGCCATATTGAAAGGGCAACAAAATATTTCATTGGGCAATATATTAGGTGCAAATATAATAAATATATCTATTGTAGTAGGAATCTCTACACTGGTAAGCGATAAAGGTCTAATAGTTACAGGGCATACATTATTTACTGACATTCCTATGGCTATGTTGGTGTCTTTTTTTGTTTGTGTTAGTAGGGTTGTTAAATAAAAAAAATAGGAAGGCTTACAGGGTTAATATTACTAGGTGCTTACATTACTTACTTATTTATATTATTTTAATATCCCATATATAAAACCGACGGATTTGTCGGTTTTTTTTATTGAAGTATTTAAAAAAAAGTAAATGCACATAATAAATTGGAGTTTAAATTTGTTTTAAAGGAGGATAAGTATGAATGTTAAATTACTAGATATAGTAGATAAACTAAACTGGCTACTATGGGATAATCTTTTAATATTTTTATTATTAGGCACAGGACTGTATTATTCTTTTAGGCTGAAGTTTGTTCAAGTACGACGCATAGGGACAATCAATCAATATGTATTTGGGAAAATATTTAAAAAAAAGTGACAAAGCAGATGCAGATGGTATGTCATCTTTTCAAGCTTTAGCAACTGCACTAGCTGCTCAAGTTGGTACTGGGAATTTAGCAGGAGTTGCAACTGCTATAGCATCTGGTGGCCCGGGAGCAATATTTTGGATGTGGGTTAGTGCTTTTTTTTGGGATGGGTACTATATTTGGAGAAGCAGTTTTAGCACAAAAATATGTAGATAGGATTGACGGTGAAGTTGTAGGAGGGCCAGCTTATTATTTGAAGAAAGGTGTGAATAGTAATTTTTTTTAGCAGGTTTTTTTTGCAGTTACCATAATTGTAGCTTTGGGATTCGTAGGCAATATGGTTCAATCTAACTCTATAGCTATAGCTTTAAACTCAGCGTTTAACATACCAAGTTGGATTGGGGGAGTAATTACAGCTATTATAGCTGGGTTAATACTTATTGGAGGAATTAGCAGAATAGCATCTTTTACGGAATTAATAGTACCTATAATGGCCATTTTATATATAATAGGAAGTATAATAATATTATTATTAAATTATTCTCAAATAATACCCGCTTTTAAACTTATATTTACTTCAGCTTTTACACCTCAAGCAGCAGTAGGAGGAGTTTTAGGAGTTAAAGTAAAAGAGACAATACGATATGGTATATCTAGGGGGGGATTATTTTCCAATGAAGCTGGAATGGGATCTACACCCCATGCACATGCAGTAGCAAAGGTAAAACATCCTGCAGAACAAGGCTTAGTTGCTATATTTGGAGTCATATTTGATACATTGATTATATGCACTATTACAGCTTTAATAAATATTATGACTGGTGCTTATGATCAAGGATTAACAGGTATTGCTATGACTCAATTTGCTTATACTATTGGTCTTGGTAATTTTGGCACTAAGTTTATTGCTATTTGTTTATTTTTCTTTGCTTTTTCCACTATTATAGGATGGTATTATTTTGGTGAATCCAATATAAAATATTTATTTGGAAAAAAAAGGTATCAAATACTATAGGGTTTTAGTTTTATTATTTATATTACTAGGTTCCTTATTAGATGTAGATCTTGTTTGGGACATAGCTGATTTATTTAATGGTCTTATGGTATTGCCTAATATTGTTGGTTTATTAATACTTTCTCCACAAGTATTTGTTACTTTAAAAGATTTTGAAAATAATTTTTTTAAATGTATCCAAATAAATAATTGGCTAAGTAAAAACACTTTCCTTGATATAAATGTTTGTATATAATATAATTAAACTGGATTAGACAAGACCTTATCAAGTCTTGAGGCTAGTAAAATATTTATAATAATTAAACGGTGGTGATTAAATGTTAATAAACAAAACGGTAAAGGATTATGTTCTTCAAGTAGCATCTAAGGAGCCTACTCCAGGAGGGGGGAAGTGTTGCTGCATTAGCTGGTAGTTTAGGAGCAGCTCTTACATCTATGGTAGGTAATTTGACAATTGGCAGAAAGATTTATGAAGAGTTAGATGATGAAACGAAAAAGGAAGTGGACGCTAATTTTGAGAAATTACAAAAGAGTATAGAAGAGCTAATTAAAATTGTAGATGAGGATACAAAAGCTTTTGATGGAGTAATGGAAGCTTTTAAAATGCCTAAAGAAACAGAAGAAGAAAAAGCAAAAAGAAGTGCTGCTATTCAAGAAGGTTATAAGAAAGCCTTAGAAGTGCCCTATAGATGTGCTGAGGAATGTTTCAATGTACTGAAACTACAAAAGGTATTTGCACATCATGGCAATGTTAATGCTATTACCGATGTGGGAGTAGGTGCTCTTTTAGCAGCTACTGGGCTTGAGGGAGCTTTGCTAAATGTTAAGATTAATCTACTTAGTATAAAAGATGAGAAATACAGAAGAGAGATGGAAGAAAAAGTAAACACTTTATTGAAAGAAGGAACTCAATTAAAAGAAGAATTGATGAAGATTGTATATGAAAGATTAGGATAAAGAGAAGCTCAGTTACGAGCTTCTTTTTAATTATATGTAAATATAGAATTAAATATAGGATAAATAGTTTAATTAATGTGCTATAATTATATTATAAAATATTGGAGGTGCTAGTATGATTTATTTTGACAATGCCGCTACATCTTTTCCTAAACCAAATATAGTTTATGATTCTATTTTGAAAGCTATGAAAGAATATGGTGCAAATCCTGGTAGATCTGGACATAAACTAGCATTGAAACTTGGGAGAGAAATATTTAAAACTAGGGAATTGATTTCCAAACTATTTAATATAGATAATCCTATGAATATTGTATTTACTTTTAATTGTACAGAGAGCTTAAATATTGGAATTAAAGGTATATTAAAGAAAGGAGATCATGTAATTACTACCTCTATGGAACATAATTCAGTTTTGAGGCCTTTGATGGATTTAAAAAAAAGAAGGGGGTAGAAGTTACTATAGTCAAAGGGGATTCAAAGGGTAGAATCAATCCTGAGGATATTGAAAAAAAAGCATCAAAAAAAACACTAAGTTAATAATAACTACCCATGTGTCCAATTTAACTGGAACTATTATGCCCATAGAAAGAATTGGAAAAATTGCTAAGGAAAATGGTGTATATTATTTAGTAGATGCAGCTCAATCAGCTGGAATATATGATATAGATGTAAAAAAATGAATATAGATATATTAGCTTTCCCTGGACATAAGAGCTTACTTGGTCCTCAAGGAACAGGGGGTCTATACATAAGGGAGGATTTGGATGTAAAGGAGTTAAAACAAGGAGGTACTGGTAGTATATCTCATCTATTGGAACAGCCAGAGGTTAGGCCAGATAAATATGAAAGTGGAACTCCTAATGGTCCAGGAATAGTCGGATTAGGAGCAGGTATTAAATATATTTTACAAGAAGGGGTAGAAAATATTAGAAAGTATGAAGAAGAATTGACTAAACATTTCATTGAAGAAGCTTTAAAGATAGATGGGGGTAAAGGTATATGGTCCATTAAACATAAACGAGCAAGGAGCTGTAGTACCGATTAATATTGGATATGAGGATTCTTCAGAAGTTAGCTTTATATTAGATGAATATTATAATATATGTGTAAGACCAGGATTGCATTGTGCTCCTCTTGCCCACAAAACCATAGGAACCTTTGAACAAGGTGTTGTAAGGTTTAGTTTTGGTTTTTATAATACCCATGATGAAATAGAAAAAGGGATAAAAGCTATCAGAGAAATATCCAAGGAAATTTAAGAAAGGGGGGGAAATACAGATGGATCAAGCACGAGAATTAGTTAGAATATATAATATTGAAATCATATTAGGTTTATTGGTAGCTTTCCTAGTGTTATTGGCTTTATATCTGATTGCTGAAATTAGAATTTCAAAATTAAAGGATAGATATAATCAGTTGGTGAGAGGTTATGATGGAATAGATATTGAAGATCTTCTAATAAAAAAATAGCTCTGAAATAGATGAGCTAAAAAGGGAAATTACTAATCTAAATAAGGAATTAGACAGTTTAGAAATGAAACTTACTTTTGCAATTCAAAAAGTAGGTTTTGTGAGGTATAATGCTTTTGGTGATATGGGTTCAGAGCTTAGTTTTTCCATAGCATTTTTGGATAATTTTTTTAAATGGTTTTATACTCACAAGTATTTATGGCCGAGAACATTCTACTTGTTATGCAAAGCCAATAAAAGATGGAAAATCAATATATCCATTATCTGCTGAGGAGATACAAGCTATAGATAGAGCAATTAAAGGGGGGGAAGATTATGCAAAATCTATTTAGATAGGAGGAACTATGTGGATAGAATACTTTTTATAATAAATCCAGTAGCAGGTGGGGGGGGAAAAGCTAAAAAACTCTTACCTGTAATAGATAAGTATATGGTTAAAACAGGTAAAATATACGATATAGTGCTGACTAGTAGGCCTAAAGAAGCTACTATTATATCTAAACAAGCTATAGAAAAAGGTTACACTACTATAGTTGCTGTAGGTGGAGATGGTACAATAAATGAAGTTGCTATAGGTATATTGGAATCTGGAAAAGGCACTTTAGGAATAATTCCAAGTGGTACTGGAAATGATTTAGCAAGAACACTTAATATTCCTTTTGACCCTATAGAAGCTATGGATATTATTATTAAAGGGAATAAAAAAACAAATAGATATTGGCTTTGTAAATAATAATCCATTTTTGAATATTGCTAGTATTGGATTGGATTCAGAAGTAGTTAAAAATACTGAGAAGATAAAAATAAGAATAAGATCTAGAATTGCCTATGTTATTGGAGTATTAAGTACACTATTTAATTTTAAAGATAAAAGGGTTCAGTTGGAAATAGATGATGTATCTATGGATAAGAATATATTTTTAATAGCTGTGGGAAATGGAAAGTATTATGGTGGTGGTTTGAAAATATTGCCTATGGCTATTGCAGAGGATGGGTATTTTCATGTATGTGTTATTAATAAAGCTTCTAAAATAAAGTTATTATTTCTATTTCCTTCAATATTTAAAGGCAAACATATTAAGTTTAGAAAAGATGTGGAGATATTTAAAGCTAAGAAGATAAAAATTGTAACAGAAGATAAAACTTATTTAAATATAGATGGAGAAATATATGATAATGAAAAGGAAACTTTATTTAAAGTAGGAGATAAGAGATTAACTGTATTTTGCTAACAATATGAGTAGCCCTAAGGGCTACTCATATTGTCTTTATCCTTATAATAGAGTTTAAATAGGGCTATATTTATACTTTTAGCAATAATCTCTGCCATATTCATGACTAAACCTAATCTAGTATTTTGTAATACCATATATTCCATTATACCTCCAACATTTACGATTCCTGTAATACTTATATCCCCAATAGAGGGGGGGAGGTTTTTATTAACACCTAAACCTGGTTTCAATGGACCTTTGTTAATGTTTACATACCCTATTTTATTAAAACTTCCCAAAGATGCATCTATGGCTAAAATGAAGGGATTCCTATAGGTTGAATTTATTTTATTGATAGTATCCTCTAAATTTTTTTTGCATGAACTGGTTGGTCTAAAGTTCCCAAAAGATGGACTTTTTCATAGGAAGATATATAAGGTTTTAATTTATATCCTACAATTGGGCCAAGGGAATCTCCAGTAGATCTATCAGTACCTATACATAATATGATTAGTTCCTGATAGGTTTCAATACTTGAATATAGATGTTCAAATATGCTTTTAGATATATTCATAATAGCATAAGGCGATTTTATATTTACATAATCTTTACAAACAATACCTGTCATATCAAACCTCCTGCTTACTTTCTATAGTAAATATTATGACTTATATCTATATATTAGAAGTATATCCATATAGTGAAGATAAATACTAAATAGTTTTCAGATAGAGCTAATAATAAAATATTAACAAATCTTAATATTTTATTATTAGCTAAAAATAGAATGAAATAACTAGCTAAACCCATTGAAATCATGAGACTTTTTCAGGAAGGTATATAAACAGAAAAATTGAATATAATAAAATAGACAGGCTTAAGTTGTTGAAAAAAAATTTATGCTGTGTTATAATTATTTCTAGTAATTGCAAAATGGTTACAAAAGTGTTACAAAAGTCTTAATAAAAAAATAAAAATGGTTTTAAGGCTATTTTAAAATAGGGAGGTACTAAAACCATGGATGAACAAAATCATATGGGAATGGGAAGCACTAGCCCCCCCATAGAAACAAAAGTATCCCTTGAAGAAATAAAGAACGTAGCAAATGAATTTAGAGACAGATTCAATTTTAAGAAAATGCTTATAATTATAATGTTAATTGTAATAGCTAGCTTATCTTTTATAGCATACAAAGTTAATGAGATAAGGACTAGGGCTTTTATAGTAAGCTTTGGGAATGAGAAGATAGGGATTGTTAGGGATAAAGAACAAGTACTAAATATATTAGAAGATATTAGACAAGAATTAGTGCGTACATATGATATAGACATAGTGTTGAATAAAAATATTTCTTTTGAAGATACCCACGCTAAAGATAATATGTTGGTATCTAACGATAAGCTAAGGGAAAACATTAAATCTAGAATGACTTTTTTTAGTCGGTGGATATGTGTTGTTAATAGACAATAAAGAAGTGGGTGCTACGAAGACTAAGGAGGATTTAGAAGAAATACTAGAAGAGATTAAAGCCTCCTATACAGAAGATGAAAAAAATTGATGGAGATATAAAGGAAGTCAAATTTGTTGAGGACATAAAAGTTGAAAAAAAAGGAATATACCTTTAAATAAGTTAATGGACAAAGATGATCTCCTGAAATATATTCAAACAGGAACAGAAGAGATAAGAACTCATATTGTTGAGGTAGGGGGGGAAAGTCTTTGGACTATATCAAAAATTTATGATATACCTGTAGAAAATTTAATAGAAGCTAATCCAGATAAAAATCCAGATGAATTACAGATAGGTGACGAAATAAAATTGCTAGTACCTAAGTCAATGGTAACAGTGGCAACTATTGAGGAAGTTAAGTATAAGGAAAAATTGATTATGAAGTAAAAATTGAACATGATAACAATATGTATAAGACAGAGAAAAAGGTAAAGGTTAAAGGTTCTCAAGGGGGGGAAAAGGAAATATTTGCAAAAGTAGTAAGACATAATGGAGTAATTGTAGATAAAGAGATATTAGAAGAAAAAAAATTTTAGAAAAGCCTGTTAATGAGTTAGTAGTGAAGGGTACAAAGGAAGTACCTAAAACTGTAGCTACTGGTGCATTTCTCATGCCCACTAGAGGTTCTATAAGTTCAAGATATGGAATGAGAAATGGTCGTATGCATAGAGGCTTAGATATTTCTGCTAGCATAGGAACTCCTATTAAGGCTGCTGATGGTGGTAAAGTTGTGTTTGCTGGGAGAAGAGGTGCATATGGCAATCTAGTGGAGATAGATCATGGCAACGGTTATGTTACTAGATATGGACATTGTAGTAGTATAAATGTTAAAGTTGGAGAAAGAGTTTATAAAGGTCAGGTTATAGCTAAAGTAGGGAATACTGGTAGATCTACTGGTTCTCATCTGCATTTTGAAATATTAAGAAATGGTAGAAATCAAAATCCAGCAAATTATGTGAGATAAAGAGGAAGACTTTCTTCCTCTTTTTTTAATTAGAAACTAATGGCGAGGACTATCGAGTAAAAATAGGACGATTAATAATATGATGATATTTTCAAAAAAAATCTTCTTTTAAATCTGTATGTTTTGGGAATCTTCCATTTTCATAAGGATTATTATCTTCAGCAAATAATAGTTTTAAGTTTAGCATACCTGCACCTTGTGTTTCTCTAGAATCATTAAGATCAACACATGAACCTAATAATTTTTTTCTTCACTTCTTCAGGTTTAAGATCACCATATTTGTTTAGCAATAATGCCACTGTACCAGATACTAGTGGTGAAGCCATGGAAGTGCCACTTAAAGGGGAATAACCGTCTAATTTTGTGCTTGATAAGGAATTTATATTTACTCCAGGAGCTACTATATCAGGTTTTAAAAGGCCTTCATTAGTTGGGCCACGACTAGAAAAGCTGGCAATACTATCATCCATTGGGTTTATAGTCCTTTTATCATCAACAGCTCCTACTGTTATAGCCTTTGGATTAATGCCTGGAGACAATATGCTTCTTTCATTAGGGCCATTGTTACCAGCAGCAACTACAACTATGATTCCACTGTTTATAGCTTCTGTTACAGCTTTACATAGAGGGTCTTTTTTTTATAAGAGTTGTTGGCAGGGCTCCCAATAGATAGATTTAGTATCTTTGTATTATATTTATCTTTGGTTTCTATAACATAGGATATGGCCTTAATAATAGTAGAAGTATTTCCACTGCCTTCATTATCTAATGCTTTTATAGCTAATATATTGGATTCGGGAGCTATACCAGTATATTTACCCCCTAGAAGAATATCCATTTCCAGCAATAATTCCAGCTACATG
>JMBV01000462.1_pt1 | contig 12804 bp, 21 predicted proteins | sample 616531 | NCBI WGS metagenome assembly JMBV01 (sample SAMN02727904, study PRJNA239997) | anaerobic digester metagenome | biome: anaerobic digester; isolation source: mesophilic anaerobic digester inoculated with municipal waste water sludge... | place: Germany: Bielefeld University, CeBiTec ... | reverse complement strand
TTTCAATCCCGATCAAAATCAAACTAAAACGATTTATTGAGAGAGCAACATCAGTACATCTAATGACTACATAAAGGAATGTTTAACTATGAAATAAAAATTTAAAGACTATGAATTTTCGACTCTTTTTAAGCTTATTGTTGGTTGCTACATTAGCAATCATGTCAAATGGCGTATCGGCGCAAGATACTTTCTCTATTGTTGCTGTTGATACTATAACCGGAGAGGTAGGCGGCGCAGGCGCCTCATGCCTTGACGATTCTGCAATAGCGGGTGGCGTGCTGATAATCAGTGATATTATTCCGAGCGAGGATCAATTCACACACAATCTTACTGGCATCCTACTAATCAACAAAATGCCCACAACAGAATGATGGAGGGAATGTCGCCCGATGAAATCATCGAATGGCTTGTTGCCAATGATATTCAAAATACCCCCCCAGAAAAGACAATATGGAATAGTGGATTTTGATCAGGAAGGGCATCCCCGTAGCGCTGCTTTCACAGGAACAAGCTGCCATAATTACAAAAATCACATCATAGGGCCAAACTATGCAATACAAGGTAACATACTTTTAGGTCAACAGATACTCGACAGTATGGAGTATAGGTTTTTAAATACTGAGGGTTCTCTAGCTGAGAAGCTGATGTCGGCATTGCAGGGCGCTAAAGTGCCGGGAGCAGATACTCGTTGCCTCAACGAAGGCACTTCATCGCTATCTGCATTTGTTCGGGTGGCAAAACCAAACGATCACCCCGACAGCCTATGGTGTCATTTAGTAGTAACTTCCACACCTTATGGTGTTGAACCTATTGACTCGCTGCAAGTACTTTTCGACCAATGGCTCATCTGGACAAATATAAACGAACGCAAACTTAATGAGGCATCAATATCAAATGTGTTTCCAAACCCAGCCAGCCAAACGTTCACGATTGATATCAAACCCGTTTATGAGTTGAATCAAGCTACAATCAGAATTTTCAACAATAGAAGCCAATTGATTGATGAAGCTCAATGGCAAGGTGAACCAATCATTTTTAATACTGTTAAATACACAACCGGAATTTATTATTTTCAGGTTTCAGGAAACAACATGATCTTAGATTCCGGAAAGTTTAACATACAAAAGTAATTAACTGATATTATGGCTAAAGATAGATTTGTCGGCTTGGCATTTGACGCTGTTAATAGTGGCAATACGCAAAGACTTACTGATTTTACGACCGATAATGCTGTTTTTAGATTAACTCCGAAGTTGCAGGAATAGGGAAAATTACAGATTATCTGATTTTTGTTGACAATTCAGAACTTTATAGCAGATAAATTTGTTTTCGATCAGTACACCATAATAGCTAAAATCCTCTATCTTATCACACGTGTTTTTTTTAAGTCATCAAATTGGTCATTTTCATTAATATTGTACCGTTCAAATAGATTTTGGCATGACTTCTATTAGATACTTAAGATATTTTACACCGATTTACCATAACACTTTTGCTTATTGATTACATTGAAAATTCGCTGCTAAAATGGATGAAAAACAAATAAATAGTGAGTTGAATGCTTTAATTAATTTGTTGGACGAGCCTGACGAATTTGTATTCGATAAAGTTAAAGAGCGTTTTTCAGTTATGGCCTTGAAGCCGTTCCTCTGCTTGAAGATGTCTGGGACTCGTCATATGAGCATACTCAGGTGCAAAAACGAATTGAGGGTATCATACATGAGATACAGTTTAACAATGTCATTAAATTGCTTAGCCAATGGAAAGAAAAGGCTGAACCCGACCTGCTCGCCGGAGCTATGATTATCGCTAAATATCATTACCCTGAGATGAAAGATAAGGTGGTGATTGATAAAATTGGCAGGATTATACAGGATGTATGGTTGGAGCTGAATGATAACCTCACATTTTTAGAAAAGATAAAATCCTGAATCATATCATATTCGACATCCACGCTTTAAGCCAAATAAGTCGGATCTTTTGCACCCTCCACCTCCTATATCAATCTGATGGTTGAATCGAAAATGGGTAATTACGAATCACTCGGTATTTTATATTTGATAGTTGCCCAAAGCCATAATATTCCGCTTTATGGTGTTGATCTTCCTCGTCAGCTTATTATGGCTTGTACTGATAAGCTTATCAGGCAGGGTGATCCTGCTGACAAACACGATGTCTTGTTTTATCTAACCGCTCATCATACAGGTATTGTATTCACACGTAGAGAAGTAGAGAAGTTTATTGAGCAAATGAATTTAGAGACCAAGCCGAGCTATTTTTTTTACCTTGTGATAATATTACAGTTATCCGAAGGCTAATCAACTACCTTATTCTATCTTATGAAAAGAGGCATGATGGACAAGATTGAAGATTTGAAAAAAAATTAAAACAGGTATTAGAATAGTAGTGTGCTTACTTCAAAACTTTTCATTTTTACAAATCGTTCCTCATACTGTTTTGTTTAAAGGGGGGGCACTTTCCTCTTTTTCGGCATTTTGCCATCTTGACTATCAAGCTGGTAGTTAAAAACATCAGTCATTATTTTAGGCACAACCTTGCTTATCGGGTTATATAATAATGAGTTATCACGTTTCTCCAATTTCAAAAATTTGCCATTAGGATCAAACCAGTTGTAAAGCGCTATGATTACGCTGAGGATAAGTACACCTTTCAGCAAGCCAAATATCAATCCCAATATTTTGTTGGGCAAATTAATTACAGTCTTCTCAATAAATTTGTTAAGTATTTTCCCTGTAATATTGATAACGATGATAACTGTAATAAAAATGATTATAAAGGAGATGATGAATATTATACTTTTTGAGAAATCCAGATGTTGAGCCAAAACAGTGGATAACCAATTTGAGAATTTCATTCCAAGAAGGACACCCAATATTAGTGCGGCAAATGAAGCAAACGATCGCACGAAACCTTTTGCGAATCCGACAATAGCATACAATAACAGGGGGGGAACGCCTATGATAATATCAAGCCAATACATTATGTTTTAAGCTTACGTGTGAGCTTGGATGCAAAAACAAAATCGTTTAATTCTTTATTTCCAGAGTTCAGTATCTCATTGTTATCACCTTCCCACCATATTTACCGTCGTGTATAAAATTATGTTCTCGCCAATCTCTACTACTGAATTCATATCGTGCGTATTGATGACAGTTGTGATATTGAATTCTTCGGTTATCTCGCTAATAAGATTATCAATCAGGTTAGCAGTCTGTGGGTCAAGGCCAGAATTTGGTTCATCGCAGAACAGGTATCTCGGATTAAGCGCAATAGCGCGTGCAATGGCTACACGTTTAATCATACCGCCGCTCAGCTCCGAGGGCATCAGTTTGTTGGCATTTCGAAGATTTACACGGTGAAGACAAAAATCTACACGATCTTTCTGTTTGGCGATAGATAGGTCGCTAAACATCTTTAAAGGAAATCCTACATTTTGCTCAACGTTCATATAATCAAACAAAGCCCCCCCTCCCTGAAACAACATACCTATCTCCTGCCGTATTGCCTTTTTCTGACCGAAAGTCAGCTTGGAAAAAAAAGCCGATTGTCGTAATAAATCTGTCCGCTATTGATCTCGTGAAGTCCTACTAAACATTTTATCAATACTGTTTTCCCGATCCGCTCTGACCAATTACAAGATTGGTTTTGCCCTGATAAAATTTTACAGAGACATCCTTAAGGACATGATTGTCCCCAAAATACTTGTTTATATTTACTGCCTCAATCATTACAAAAGTAACTGGGTAAGGATCAGGTTAAAAATGATGATGATTATGCTGCTATAGACTACTGCCTTTGTGCTTGCCGTACCTACCTCGAGCGCTCCGCCACGTGTTTCGTAACCATGAAACCCTGACACAGTGGTGATAATAAATGCAAAAACGGCAGTTTGATCAGAGCGTATGTTATTGTATAGGCTTCGAAATAAGATTGAATACCTACAATATAATCGTTGGAAGTAACTTCACCTGTTGAGATACATGCCAGCCAACCGCCTAAAAGACCAAGACAAATACTGAAGATAATAAGTATCGGATTAATGATTACTCCGGCAAACACTTTTGGCTGAATAAGATAGTTTGCCGAGTTTATTCCCATCATCTCCAATGCATCAATTTGCTCGGTAACCCTCATTGTTCCTATTTCGGAAGCTATGCGCGAGCCTACTTTACCAGCAAGTACCAAGCTAATCATAGTAGGCGAAAATTCCAGAATAATGGATTGACGGGTAGTAAAACCAACCATTGAGAGAGGTATCAAAGGGCTGTCAATATTATATGCCGTTTGAAGTGCAACAACAGCGCCATACAAAAACCGATATGATCATTACAATACCAAGCGAGTCTAATCCAAGGCGTTGAAACTCAGTAAAAACCTGACGAATAAAAAAATTAACACGATCAGGCTTTGTAAAGACACGCCTCATCAATAACACGTATTTACCCAGATCACGCACCAGATTCATCATCAAAAATTTTGACTAAAATAGGTAAAAAAAAGCTAATATCTCATCAAGTTAAATTTAATAGCGATAATATCTTCCTTCCCATTTATCTACCCGTACTCTCCATATCAATATCTCACGAATCGAAGGCGCTGAATATTTAAACTCCTTGCCTGTATAGTGATGCATAATTATATTAAGCGCCCTGACCTTCTCTTCGCTCTCCTCGATAAACTCCACCTCGCCATGAGCTAATACACTTTTATATTTCATACTATAACTACAAGCAACGCTTTCGTTCTGCCACCGCAAGAAATGTTCATTACTGAAACACACACATACTTTTGGATTCTTTTCCAGAATCGAGATTTTTTTTCCACTCCTTGCCGAATGCAAATAGATGAAGCCGTCTTTTAATCCAAAATTCATTGGCAAAACATAAGGCATCCCGCTGTCGTCAACCATTCCGACGTAGCAGACCTCACTTTTCAAGATGGTATCAAAAATATCAGTCAAATTTGTTACTGTACGAGCTTTCATGATTAAAATATTATCTTTCGTTTTCAACATTAATAATAGCATTTAGTAGCGATACAATCAGGCTGAAAGCTATTGCCCACCAGAATCCTTCGAGATAAAAACCAGGAACAATATGGCTGGCTAACAAAGCTATCACTGCATTGATCACTAAAAGAAAAAGTCCAAAGGTAATCAACGTAATTGGTATGGTAAGAAAAACCAATATAGGCTTCAGTATCACATTAAGAATTGCCAAAACGAAAGCTACTAATATTGAAGTTAAATAGTCTTCGATATGCACACCTTTTAGTAGCCATCCGGCCACAATTACTGAAAAAGAAGATAAAATAACTCTGATAAGAAATTTCATTGTATTACAGTTTTTATAATGAATCGAAATTGATTGAAAGCAAAAAAATCGGAGCTTGTTTTTCCGGTATCGGGCAGATAGTTAAAACGTAAACCTACAGCAACAGGTGCAAGAAAACGTAATAGATGCACGTCAGCAAAAAAAACTCAAAACCTGTGGAAGGATAGTAACTTTTCTTATTGTTGGCAAGCGCTGTTGTATGATCATAAAACAGATTCATCCTCAACCTTTGATATACATAAACGATGAAAGGCTAACATCAGGATATAAAAGAGGGAAAGCATAATTGGCCGTCAATGTATTAAGCTTAGTTCCATAAATATCTATTCTGCCGCGAGGTAGTCGTATTATGTTATTATAGTAATAATAGAATCATTTCGATTTTGATTGGCTGCATAAAAACTTAGTGAGTGATGTTTCTTAATTCCAGGAAAGTAACATCGAAGCTCGCCGCTCAATAATGATCCTAAACCACCTTTTTTTTAAATGGCTCACTCCTATAATTAACTCCAACCCATTGCCCCCACTTAGGTGCAAGATCATGACTACTCATTTTTAGGTAATGAGCGGCATAAACTCTGTAAGTCAATGTTTTAAAATTGGCTCGATCAAAGCGTAAACCCGATTCAGGGTCTATATCGAGTTGAGTGTAATCGAATGCTATTATCGGAGTGAGATAACTTGTATATTTTCCGGCAACAAAGCGAAGCGGAACGGAAATGTCTGATTTGAGGTTAGTCTCACGCCAATAATAATCTTTCGATCCGGTAGTATCAGTATAAACAGATTTCCTCTTTCCATAACTTAAATCAGCGCCAAAGGCAGGATACAAACCTTCGTACCTGAAGTTGAAATAATATTTTCCCGTTTGTTCATTTGTATTATACTCCCAGCCCAGCACAGTAACTGACGAACTCAAAAGATTTTGCGACAACATAGAGATACCCGGCTTAAACTCTGAATTCTGATAATCTGTAATAAGAGGCCCCCAACTATGAAAATTAAAAAGGTTAAGTATTTTGGAGTAGTTTTTTTATCGGATAGGTATCTTCAGGTATTTTTTTCCGGATCAAATATATTCGTATTATTTAAGAACAGCTTATCATGTAGCTCAACACCCTTATATTCAAAGTTTTCAAATAAGACTTGCTTAGTCTCATCAATTTTCTTTTGAGAGGTTTTAAATCCTTTTCCGAATAGTTTGCAAATATCAAAGTTGTGCCATCTGCTGATATTTGAGGATCGGTAATACCAAAAGGAGCTGAAACGACCATTGTAATTTTTTTTGGAATCAATATCCAATTGATAAATATTATCAACTCCAGACCATGCGCCTGTAAAGTAAATTTTTTTCGTCGTACATCACAGGATTTGATATGTCGGTATAACTAAAATTGGTTAATCGGTCAACTGTTCCATTTTCGGGGGGGTTAACCAATGCTATGGCTTTACCTTGGTTTCCTACAATTATAGTAACGATCTTTTTACCATCTTCACACCATGACGGGTTTGTGAAATAATAGTTTGTGATGTTGTAACCCGCTGAATCTCTTTTCCGGTAGTAGTTTCGATAATAACAAGAGCGTAACGCTGATCAAGAGTAACATCAACCACTACCAAACGGCTGGCATCGGGCGAAAGGGCCGGTGCAAAAAACCTCGATTTATTTGTTATTTTTTTTGACTTTTACCGGTTTTCCTGTCATAAACTTTTATCACGGAGTAATTTCTATGTTGCCATCTTGGATCATATTCACGTTCAGCCAAGCTATCACATCACCGGCGTAAGTAAGCGACTGCGGCAAATAGTAGCCGGGAGTATAAATTTTAGTCTCATTACCTGTAGAATCAATCTCTACAAACATTGTAATATCGTCAAAAGGGCTTTTTTTTCCGCAATAATAGTTTTATAATCAGTAAAATAGGGGGGGCGCAAATAATTGGTAAAAACATCTTTCTCGGGTATAGCTATTTCATCCGTTGGGGGGGTAAGGATAGATTTATTTAATTGGTTTTGCCAGTCCTGCTTTAGTTCATTCATCACTTCTTCATAAAGTTTCGTCTTGCCAAGCTCTGTAATATCTCTTATCCCTTCAGAAAACGGCACTATCATAAACGGATTTTTTGCAACTTTATCAAGGACATGATTCCAGATATCTACGCCATATTTTTCTCTTGCTTTAGTTACCAGATGATATCCCAAAACATAATGATCCGGCACAAAATCTCGGAAAGAGCCAAAACAGATTTGTCGTAAGAAAACGCTCCTTTTTGTGTAAGTTGTGTTCGTAGAGGTAAAGAAAAAGAGGGCAAACGTCCTCTACCGCTTTGGCTGAACATTGTTTCGGCAAGTACGGCATCTCCCTCAAGAAACCAAAATGGTATATACAATCCCAATACACCGGCAGCGATTTGCTCGCCAAAAGATAGGTAAGGATTCGTGTAAGTCCTTGTTTCATTTGCGATAATTGTATTACATGCCGGTACTCGTGTATCGCTAATTGCTGGAACCACTCTTGTCCATAAGTGTTCTGCGGAGGGATAGTATAGAGCTCCATTCGCTTTGGCGCCCATGCTACCATACCGTTGGAAATAGATGTAAAATTATGAATTAAAACAGGAATTTTACCCGGTCTTACACTAAAAGAAACAGTGTCGAGTTTTGCGGCATACTCTAATGTATTGGCAATGTAAGTAGCTGAGGCTTCATATCCATCAGGAAACACCAATTTAAAATTTTCAGTATTGATTTGCCGCCATCTTACCGATGCCGGCTCTTGACCGCTGCTATAATATTGAGCAGTAATATTGAGAGGTGTAAAAATCAAAAAAATAGTAAAAGAAAAATCACATATGCGCTAATCGGGGTTGATGAGAAGAAACGACTTTGATAAAAATAGTATTGATAAATGAACCTAGTTTTATTTTCTTCGCAACAGTTGATACCATATTTCAGCGGATGTGTTATCACTTCGTTGTGTTATAGATTCTAACTTTTCTATTTAATTTTATTTAGAGCCATCTCTTTTCAAAAATTCCAGATCGGATCATCAGGTGTTTTAGCTATTACAGTAATATTCTTTTGCTCACAGGATGGATAAACTCAAGTTTTCGGGCATGTAAATGGATTGAGCCATCAGGATTTGACCTTGGGAAGCCATACTTCAGGTCGCCTTTAATTTTGCATCCGATATTTGAAAGTTGTGTTCTTATCTGATGATGTCTGCCGGTTTTCAGCTCTATTTCCAAAAGATGATAGCGGTGGCTACTCGTCAACATTTTGTAATGAAGTTCAGCCAAAAGGGCTCCTTTTGTCTCTTTATTTACAACAAATGATTTGTTTTTTTTGCCTGATCTTTTCTTAACCAGTTCTCAATCCAATCTTCGGTTTTTGAAGGAGGCTGATCAACAACTGCCCAATATATCTTTCGGATCTCTTGTTTTCGCAGCAAAAGATTCATTCTTGTTAATGCTTTGCTCGTTCGTGCAAAAAATCACCGCCCCACTCACAGGCCGATCCAATCGGTGCACCACGCCCAAAAATACTCCGCCAGGTTTTTGATATTTTTCTTTGATATATGTTTTACATCATCGCGTAATGTTTTCCTTCTTTAACATCTGCTTGTACCAGATCACCGGGGGAGCTTATTAACGATTATAATGTGGTTATCTTCGTAAATAATTTCGTTTATCATATCAATCCACTGCCTTTAAAATACTACAGTTGATTGGTTAGTATTGTTCACGTTCATTAGGAAAATTCTGTGTTTTCACATCTTGTATATAAGCCTTACTGAACCTTGTATCTCCTCGCTTAGGTTATGATATCGCCGTAGGAACCGTGGCGAAAACTTTTGGGTTATACCAAGCATATCATGCAGAACGAGCACCTGGCCATCTACATCACTACCTGCACCGATACCAATAGTAGGTATTCTGATCTCCTGCGTTACCTGCCCACCAAGTTTTGCGGGTATCTTTTCAAGAACTATGGAGAAACAACCTGCTTTCTCAAGCAAATGAGCGTCTTCAATAAGTTTCTGAGCCTCGTCATCTTCGGTAGCTCTTACCACATAAGTACCAAATTTGTGGATGGACTGTGGCATAAGCCCAAGATGTCCCATTACAGGGATTCCAGCCGAGAGTATCCTATCTACCGATTCGATAATCTCACTACCGCCTTCAATTTTCACAGCATTAGCGCCCGATAATTTCATGATTGCAATAGCAGTGTTGAGCGCCTCTTTGGAGTTGCCTTGATAGGTGCCAAATGGCAAGTCAACCACAACGAGTGCACGCTTTACAGCACGCATCACCGATGATGCATGATAAATCATCTGGTCGAGGGTGATTGGAAGCGTAGTAGTATGACCAGCCATTACGTTTGATGCCGAATCGCCCACAAGGATCACGTCAATTCCTGCCTGATCAAGCAAACCAGCCATCGAAAAATCATAAGCGGTAAGCATAGCGATCTTTTCACCCTTCAACTTCATCTCCTGAAGTACATGAGTGGTAATTTTTTTTATAGACGTTAGCTTCTTTTTTTTATTCATTTATAAAAAATTTTAATAGTATGACTACCTCATTATCATTAACACTCAAAATAAATAAAATATAATGCCGTTTGGTGCATATCGAATACGAATTACAAAATTAGATGTTTTTTTTATAGCCACAGATATTTACACTCACAAAGAGTATTATTTTAAACGTTTGATTTACTTTTATGATACGAAAAATTACTATTCCTTTCATCCTAACTTTCGTTTTTTTCTTTATTCTATTCTTGCGAAACAGAAGTTAATCTGACAACAGATTGGAAAGAGATAACAATAGTTTATGGTCTTTTAAGTCAGATGGATACCACACATTACCTGCGCATCAATAAGGCTTTTCTTGGCGATGACGCCCTTCGTTTAGCAAAGATTGAAGACTCATCAAGTTATAAAAATGATCTCTATGTAAAGCTTGAAGGTTGGGAGAATGATAAGGCGCTTCACACAATAGTTTTTGATACTATTACCATCGCTAATAAAGATAGCGGTATGTGGTACAATCCTTATATGCTGGCATTTAAAGGAGATGGCATTTTAGATCCCGATCTTGAATACCGATTATTTATTACCAACACTAAAACTGGTCATGAGGTGAAAGGGAAAACCCGTTTAATAAAGCCCTTCATCGTAAAAAAAACCGCCGGCTGGCGGCAAGCTTACCCTTTTAGAGGTTTTAATACGCCATTTGCCTGGGCTAACGGGGTAAATGCCCGACGATATGAGCCTATCATAAGATTTAATTACTTTGAAATCCCTCAGGCACAAAAGACACTATAAGTAAACATCTTGATTATGTACTTACCACCATCACTTCCGAAAACCTTGAAGGCAATGGCGATGCAGAGGTTAGTTTCAGTAATGACGCCTTTTACGACTTTATTAAAATAATCTCTCCGACAACTATCAAGGGAAAAGGCTTTGTGGCACAGTTGATCTTATTATTTCCGCTGGCGGTAACGAATATGAAACATATTTACGGATAAATGGACCATCGAGTAGCATAGTACAGGATAAACCTGAATATACAAACATTGAAAACGGATTAGGCTTACTTTCAAGCCGTTATAAAGTAATACGCGAAAAACATCTTGACGCTCGTGCGGAAGATGAAATAATTGCGTTAGATCGAAAATTTGTGAAAAATCCGAATTTGTAGAAGAAGACAAAACATATTATGGTGGCGTCTTATAAGTACCCAACTGCTGTGCTTCGACTTCGCCCGGAAACCATGTTACTTTCGATGGTTGCTGAACTTGTCGGAGTACTGGTTAAGTAACGTACTTCAAGTACGCTCCTTTGCCCTCAATCTCAGCGCCATCCATTTGGATAATTCTAAGAAACCTTGCTGTTTTTTTTATTTAAATATTTGTTTTGAGACAGCCCCTATCAACAGTAATGTTTTATTTAAGTTTTGTCCTCGATTAATACAATTTTTCCCTTTTCAACATATAGGGTAATAAAATCTGATCAAATCCTTTGTTGATGTCAGCCTCAACGTAATCAATACGATATTGCCCACAGCGAAGTTTTAATTCATTCTTTATCAAGCTTAACTGGGTAACATACTGTTCTCTTATCTCATTAGGATTGACCTTTAACTCCTTTCCGCTTTCAATGTCAATAAATTTATAAGGTCTGTTTTCGTAATCAAATTCTATCTCTTTAGCAAGGTCAATCACATGAAAAAGAATAACTTCATGTTTGTTATGGCGCAAATGCTGCAGCGCTGAGAAAAGCTCATTTGTTTTTGCAGTGTTGTCGAACATGTCAGAAAAAAATGATCACTAATGACCGCTTATGAATATTATCAGAGATTTGTGCAGAGCATCTGCAGCAAGGGTTTTTTTTGCGAACATCTACACCAATCGGCATTAAAGCTTTCAAGATGCGTATAGAGGTGTTTCTGATGGGCAGTGGTAGATCGGGCGTCGGTATGAAGTTCTACCTCATCAGAAAATAGTGAAAGCCCTACGGCGTCACGCTGCTTTTCAACATTGCTATAATTGCCGCGGCAGCATAAACAGAAAAGATGATCTTATTAGGATTATCCAATGAGAGGCGCTCTTTAACCGGAAATACATTGAGGAAGAATTGTCAATGATTATCTGACAACGCAGGTTGGTCTCCTCTTCATATCGTTTTACAAAAAGCCTGTCGGTACGCCCGAAAGTTTCCAATCAATATGCTTAGTAGATTCACCGGTATTGTAAAGACGATGCTCGGCAAACTCCACCGAAAGCCATGAAATGGACTTTTATGCAATCCGGTGATGAATCCTTCAACTACTTGGCGAGCAATGAACTCAAGAGAGCCATATTGCTGAAGCCTATTTTTATCAATCGAATATTGCACTGAATTTTTTTAGTAATAAAACGTAAAGATGCAAGAAAAGGTGTAACATCTAAAGCACAAATTGGCTTAATATTACACCATTATCTTCAGGATATGACTGTAAATCAATCCTAAAGTTTTAATTATGATAATCAGACTATTAAAAAAAATAGCCTAAAATGTTTATACTATAATATAGCTTCAAGTTTTTTTTACGAGTACCTGTTTAGGAACAGCGCCTACAACCTTATCCAAAATTTGACCTCCCTTTAGATATAAAACGGTAGGTATATTTCTTATTCCAAATTTTGAAGCTATTCCCGGGTTATTGTCAACATCCACTTTTCCTACAACAACCCTCCCATCATATTCTTTACCAATCTCTTCAATAAGCGGTCCGATCATACGGCAAGGGCCACACCAAACAGCCCAGAAATCAACAATTACGGGTTTGTCAGACTTCATGACAAGTTCTTCAAAATTAGCATCTGTAAATTCTAAAGCCATGATTTTTGAATTTTTTTATTTGTTTAAAATATTTTTTGACAAAAATAAACT
>JMBV01000461.1_pt1 | contig 12811 bp, 25 predicted proteins | sample 616531 | NCBI WGS metagenome assembly JMBV01 (sample SAMN02727904, study PRJNA239997) | anaerobic digester metagenome | biome: anaerobic digester; isolation source: mesophilic anaerobic digester inoculated with municipal waste water sludge... | place: Germany: Bielefeld University, CeBiTec ... | reverse complement strand
GTTCTACCATAGTTCCCTCCCGTATCCTCAGAGATAATTCTAATATTTAAATCCCTTAATTTTTCCTTAGTGGCTATTACATTCCTTTCCCCCCCAATTTTTAAAACAGAATTATTATTATTAAAGGAAAACATTTGAGAACCACCAGTTACCTTTGCTATTAAGTTCTCTTTTCTGGCTCCTTGTTTTATCATCATTTCAATTAACCATTCTATTCCTGTATCGGCAAACTTTGCTTTGTTTTCGTTGTTTTTAATTTCTTTACTGCTTGGCAGCATAATATGAGCTAAACCTGCAATTTTATTATTTTTATCATATAACACAATACCTACACATGAACCTAAACCAAGAGTTGTTAAAATCCCTGGTGCTTCTATTACATTTAAATCCGCCATTCCAACTTTTATAATATTCATATTACAATACCCCTAAACTTGATAATATTTTTCGAAGGAGTTCATATCAGGTAATAAAAACAAATTCCCTTTAACATAATTATCTCCCTCCGCAAACATTGTTTCGATAAATAATATTTGATCTGCAACTTGACCAAATTGAATTGCCGGTACAGAAAGTATGGCACCTGCCATATCAATAGCTAGTGAAGGTACAGATACTGCAATCTTCAAATTAGTCATTGCACTTAAAGAATTTACATAGGAAGAGGCCAGTATATTGCCTACTTCAGATAGAGCAGACATAGCCATATCATCCAATTCTTCACTATCGCTTTCCCTGCTTAGTAACATATCAGTTAAATTAATGGCAGATTTTATATCTAAAATAAACATAATATTTCCCTCCACATCACCGTGGAGATTTAAATAAATACCAGCAACTAGTTTTTCTTCTCCCCCCCTAAAATAGCAGCTGCATCTTTAAATTCCAAAACCTTGACTTGAGGAACACTCATATCAACACGTTTAGATAACATACTTGCTAAAGCCGTTACAGCATTACCAGAACCTATATTTCCTATTTCCCCTAAAACGTCTAACATAATTGTATTTAAATTATCACCAACCATAATCATCATCCTAGTATTCTAATATTTTTGTTAAATCTAACAAAATCACTAATCGATCCTTAGTTTTACCTATTCCATTGATATAATCTATATATTCATCATTTTCATTAGTAGGCGGCTTGTCTATATCTTCCTTATTGATTTCCAAAACCTCTGATGAGGTATCTACTATTAGCCCTGCAAATATTTCATCGGATGAAACTATAATTATTCTAGAATTTCTATCTATTTCTTTGGGTTCCATTTCTAATTTCTTTCTTAAATCTATTACGGGTATTACTTCTCCTCTTAAATTAATGACTCCTTTAATATAATCAGGTGCATTTGGTATTCGTGTACTTTGGCTTGGTTTTTCAATGGATATAACATTGTCTATTGATAAGCCATAATATTCATCAGACAATTTGAAAATTACATATTTATTTTCCATTTCTAAAGACATATTGGCACCTCCTATATTATTGAATTTACATCTATAATAAGTGATATACTACCATTTCCTAATATTGTGGCTCCAGATAAGTATTTAATATTAGATAAATATTTGCCTAAGGGTTTGATAACAATTTCCTGTTGGCCTATTAAATTATCAACTAATAAACCTGCTTGTTTTTCACCTTTTCTTACTACAATGACTACATGTTCTATATTGTTTTCTATAGTTTCAATTCCCATTAAATTATTTAATCTAACAATAGGTATGGTTTTACCCCCCCTGTATAACATGATTTCTTGTCCTTGTATATTTCTAATGCCCTCTTCTTGTACACTAGTTATCTCTGTTATAGAACTTAAAGGTATTGCATATATTTCTTCGCCTAGATTTACAAGTAATGCTTGAATTATGGCCAAGGTTAATGGAATTCTTATGATAAAATTAGTACCAACATTTAATTCACTAATTATTTCTATAGAACCATTTATAGCTTCTATTTTACTTTTTACAACATCTAAGCCTACGCCTCTACCTGAAACATCAGAAACTTCCTCAGATGTACTAAATCCTGGCAAGAATAATAGATTTATAATATCCTCACCAGAAAACATTTCCATTTCTTGAGCTGTTACCATTCCTTTTGAGATTGCCTTTTCTCTTATTTCTTCTATATTTATTCCGCCACCATCATCTATTACCTCTATTACTACATTATTTCCGTCAGGATAGGATTTAAGAATTACCGTACCCTCCTTAGGTTTACCTTGTTTAGTCCTTTCTTCAGGGGTTTCTATGCCATGGTCAATGGAGTTTCTTATTATGTGAATTAAAGGGTCTCCAATTTCGTCTATAACAGTTCTATCTACCTCTGTGTCTTCACCAAACATTTCTAATTTAATTTCCTTGTTTAGTTCCTTGGATAAGTCTCTAACCATACGTGGAAATCTATTAAAGACTCTCTCTATTGGTACCATACGTACTTTCATTACTGCATCATGTAGACTTGTAGTAATTCTTTCTAGATATTCTATAGCCTCCACCATATTTTCCCCATTAGATCCTTCCGATAAATCGTCCATTCGAGTTTTAATAATAATTAATTCAGAAACTAAATTCATTAAATTATCTAGTCTATCTATATCTACCCTAACAGTTTTCCCAACTTTTCTATCCTTGTTTACTATATTTTTATTCTCTTCTTTTCTAATTGGGATATTATAGTCTTTGGTTTTTCCCCTTCTACTTCCTCTTCCCTATCTTCTATACTGGGCTTGTCTACTATTATTTGTTCAATAAAAATAGAGTCAATTTCAGATATATTATTTAATTCCGACTTTAATTCCTTTTCGCTTGCTTTAGATACAAGGACAACAGTAAATTCCAAATCAAATTTTTCATCCTCTATATCTTCTACTGGTGGATTGGAATATATTATATCCCCCCCTAGACCTTCTAAAGTATTAAATATAATAAATGCCCTAGCAGATTTTAGCATACATTGGGAATCTAATTTTACATCTATCTTATAATTCCATAACCCCCCCTAGTATTGGCTTCATATAATACATTTAATACATAATTGTTAAATTCTATTTCTTGATGTCCTTCTTCCCTTTCTTCAACTTCTCCACCATTTTCTAAGGTGGCCTTTAATTTATCAATTAGTGAATTATAATCATCTTCTATTTCCTTTCCAGTATTGGCAATATGATTTACAGAAAGGTCTAATACATCAAAACACTCAAAAATAATATCAATTATATTTTCATTTAAAATTAATTCTTCGCTTCTAACTGCATCTAGGACATTCTCCATTTCATGAGTTAAGTTTGCCATATTCTCAAAACCCATAGTACCTGCCATACCTTTTAAAGTATGAGCTACCCTAAATATTTCATTTATTAAAGATTGATTTGTAATATCTTTTTCTAATTTTAATAAGGAATCATTTAGGCTTTGCAAATGCTCCCTAGCTTCTTCTACAAACACATCTATATATTGATTAATATCTAGGTCCATCTCTACACCTCCACTAGCCTTGTAATTTCATAGGCAATATTCTCCAAAGGAACGATTTTGTCAACTATATTTGTTTCAATTGCTGCTTTAGGCATACCAAATATTACTGAAGTATCTTCATCCTGAGCCATAATATAACCATTGGAATTTTTATATCTACTATTCCCTTACTACCATCTGAACCCATGCCAGTCATAATTATGCCAATTTTTTTTAAAATTATCTAATTTAGATATAGATTCCATTAATATATCTGCTGATGGTCTTAGGCCTTTTATAGCTGGTTCTTGATTTAATTCTATTATATACTCCCCCCCTGCCTTTTTCTTTACCAACATATGATAACCACCTGGTGCTATATAGCAGTAACCTCTTTTTAGAATCTCCCCATCCTCACCTTCTTTTACGATAATATTAGATTGATTATTCAATCTATCTGCTAAAGACTTTGTAAAATTAGCTGGCATATGCTGTACTACCACTATGGTTCCATTTATATTTTCAGGAATTAGGGGTAATACATTTTGTAAAGCCCGTGGTCCCCCCCCTGTTGATGTAGCTATAGCAATTATATAATCATAATCTTTTTTTTATCTAGGAGTTTGGACTTTGTAAAAACCTTAATAGGTTTAATTTCTTTTATTTCTTCTGCTTTATTTGTCTTTTTGTATTTTACTGTGGTTTTAGATTGAGCCCCCCCAGCTTTTATTTTATCTATAATTTCATATTTTATGGTTTCCTCACTTATATTAAAAATATTTTTAGGTTTTGCAATAAAATCAACAGCCCCCCCTTTTCCCAAGGCCTCTATTGTTAACTCTGCATCCTCCACAGTTAAACTACTAATCATAATTACAGGCAATTTATATTTTTTTTACAATATGCTTTAAAGTAGTGATGCCATCCATTATAGGCATTTCTACATCTAAAGTAATTAAATCTGGGTTTAATATAGGTATTTTTTTCTAAAGCCTCTTTTCCATTCCTAGCTTCGCCAATTACGACAATTTCTTTATCTTCCTGAATTATATCTGTCAATATTTTTCGCATAAAGGGTGAATCATCTACTACTAATACTTTTATCATTTATATCAATCCCTTTTCTCTTAATTGCCTTTCCCTTTCAAAAATATATTGTATAATTACATCCCTAGCTCTTTCACTAATATCTAAAAATTTTACACCTATTGCATATTTAAAATCAAAAGTATCTATTTCTTCCACTCTTACAATTTCAGAATTTATATTTATATCATTATCTCCAATGTAAAATCTACAAAGGATTCTATCTCCTACATGGTGTTCAAAATTAGATAGTAATTGAAGCCCATTTCCGCTAATATCCCTTGTTTTACAGGTTTCTATAAAGGCTTCTTCCCCATTATCTGATTTAACCATTTGTTCTTTTATAACTGGAATAGATGTTTCAAATCTATAAAATTCTCTTTTCTGATATTTCTTTGTTTCAGATACCCTTTCAACTTTTAATTTATATATTGGTGAAAATTCCCTATCTATAATTCGTGCATCAAATACATATAATCCTCTATTTTCAATGATATAGCCTATTTCTATTATTTCCTGCATATGTAATACTATAATATTACTCTTATGTATAGGGCCAGATATGATTAAATGATTGTCTTTCGCTATATCCAATACTTGGCTGGGGGGGAAAAACTAGTTTTTTTTCTTTCCTTCTCTAATTATTTCTATTTTATCCCCTATGCTAAATACATCTTTCTTTCTTATCATCTACTATCTACCTCTTTCAAACAATAAAGATTTTAATTTCTGTGTGAAATTCAGTTTTTCTTCTTCTATTGCAGGTATATTAGCCAATTTCAATGCCATAATATTCATTTTCCTAGAAATACCTGCCTTTGGATCTAGTATTATAAATGGTTGTTGATTTCTAACAGCTTTAGTTACTAAATTACTTTTTTTCTAAATAACCCAAAAATTCTAGTTCTATATTTAAAAAAATTATTTGCTACCCGATTTAGTTTTGAAAATATTTCTGTAGCATCTTTTCTATTTTCTACAATATTAGTTACAATATTTAATTTGCCAGTATAGCCATTAATATTTAAAGCTTTTATTAGGGCATACACATCCATTAAAGAAGTAGGGTCTGGGGGGGTAGTTATTAATATGGCTTCATCAGTAGCTAGAATGAAATTTAAAACCATATTAGATATTCCAGCGCCTATATCAAATATAATAAAATCCATTTCCCCCCCTTCCATTTCCTCAATGCTCAGTAATAGTTTATTTAAATTATTATCATTTAGGGTATATAAATCTTGATAGCCGAAACCACCTGATATTATTTTAATACCCTGAGGTCCTTCTTCAATTATATCATAAATCCCTTTATTTTTAAGAATTAAATCTGCAATTGTATATTTTGCTGAGATTCCTGTTAGAATCTCCACATTAGATAATCCTATATCTGCATCAAAGAGTAATGTGGAATAACCTAAGTTTTGTAGGGAAATGGCCAGATTTATAGAAAAATTAGTTTTACCAACTCCACCTTTTCCACTTGCAACAGCTAAGGTTTTGGCCTTCTTTTTTTATTAGAACTTCATCATCAACCTTTTCTTCCCCCCCATCAATTCTCTTAATCTCTTAGCTTGATCTTCCATAGATATTCTCTCCAATCAAAGAATTAACTACTTTATCTTTATTTAATATTTCAATATCATCTGGTACATTTTGTCCCATGGTTATATAAGATAAGGGGTTTTTGCTTAAAGTCTTTGCATTAATAATATTGCCCAATCCCTGAGCCTCATCCATTTTAGTAAAAATAATTTTATAATCTTCTATAATATCATAATGATCTATAATAGATTTTAAAGTAATATAGTCTGTGGTTCCACTTAAGACCAAAAATACCTCCTTATTGTTTATAGCATTTAATACTTTATATATGGGATCTTCTTCATCTATGTCTCGGTGATTTTTCCCAGCAGTATCAATTAAAATCACATCTTTTTCGCTAAAATCCCTTAGACTTTTATATAAATCTGATTCATTATACGCTATTTTTAAGGGCAGATTAAGTATATTGCTATAGGTTTTTAATTGTTCTACAGCCGCGATCCTATAGGTATCAGTGGTAATTAAACCAATATCATATTTTTTTTCTAAGACTAATTGAGATGCGATTTTCGCTAAGGTTGTAGTTTTACCTACTCCTGTAGGCCCAATAAAAAAATATGGCCTTTTGATAACCTGAATTAACAGATATAGGTCTTATATCTCCTATGTATTCCATTAAACTATATTTAATTATATCTTCTATGAATTTTTCATCTTTATTGCTTAAATTGATTTGCTGATTAATTTCTTTAATTATTAAAGTAGCAGCGCCATACTCTACTCCTTCGTTAATCAGCATCATTCTATAATTATCTAGATTATTAGGAAGTTTTTCAATTTCCTCCATTGAAGTTGTAGAGAAGTTTTCTATCATATTTTTTTATATCCTGTATCTCATTACTAATTTCTACCCATTTAGCATCCATATTTAATTTTGAATGTATTGATTGCTTTTCTTCAAAAGCAGCAGTAATTTCAACTATAGGCTTTTTGAAAAAGCCAAAAATCCTTTTTGCCTAACAGTCCTAGTGTTTAAGACTATGGCATCTTGTCCTAATTCATTTTTTTAATTTTGTCATGGCCTCATAGGCTGTTGTACCAGTATATTTTTTTACTTTCACTATATACTCACCATCCCGATTGATTGGACTTCTACTGTTGGTTCGATTTCATTATAGGATAATACAATTAAATCCCGAGTCAACTGCTCAGTCAATCTCTTAAAATATAATCTAACTATTGGCGCCGTCAATATAATAGGTTGTTCCCCCCCAATAGCAGTTAGTTGTTGTACAGTTCTAAAGGTATTATTCAATATACCTTGGGCAATATTAGGTTCTAAGGCTAAATAGGCTCCAGTTTCTGTTCTATTAATGGAGTTCATAATTATTTCCTCCACCTCACTATCTAGGTTACTACATTTAATTCCCTATTTTCTACATACTTATTTGTTATATACCCGGATAGTCTTTGTCTAACATATTCAGTTAATAGATCTGTATCTCTTGTTACACTTCCATAGTCCGCTAAAGTTTCTAAAATAGTTACAATATCCCTAATACTAATCTGTTCCTTTAATAAATTAGATAGTACCTTTTGGATTTCTCCAATGGTTAAAACATTAGGTACCAGTTCATCTACTACTGCAGGATATTCCTCTCTCACATTGTCTACTAATAATTTTACATCCTGTCTGCCTAATAATTCATGAGCATTTTCCTTTATTATTTCCGTTAAATGTGTTGCAATTACAGAAGGTGGATCTACTACTGTATACCCAAATATTTCTGCTTTCTCCCTTTCAGATTCTCTTATCCATTTAGCAGGTAGCCCAAAGGCTGGTTCAATTGTATCAATCCCCTCTATTTCTTCCTCACCTGTTCCAGGGTCCATGGCTAAATAATGATCAAATAATACTTCTCCTTTAGACACCTGTACTCCCTTTATTTTTATTATATATTCATTGGGATTTAGTTGAATATTATCTCTAAAGCGCACTATTGGGACAATTAAGCCTAATTCCATAGCTATTTGTCTTCGAATCATAACTACTCTATCTAGTAAATCTCCACCTTGGCTAATTTCTGCTAGGGGGGGAATTAAACCATAGCCCAGTTCTAATTCTATATCATCTATTTTTAATAAATCCAAAACATTTTCTGGTCTTCTTAATTCTTCCGCCTCAGATATATCTTCTTCTACTTCATACACTTCCTCTTTAGTTGCTCTTTTCATTATATATGCTATAAAGGCAAAAATTAATCCCAATGTAATATAGGTAGTAGCTGGTAAGGGTGAAATTATTCCTAGCGCAATCATTAAACCACTAATTATGTATAGTAAATCAGGATTATTGCCAAACAATTGGTCTATTAAATCTTGACCTAAATTGGAATCAGAGGCAGCTCTAGTTACTATTAATCCAGTTGCAGTAGAAATCAATAGTGCTGGAATTTGACTTACTAAACCATCTCCTACAGTCAACAAGGTGTATCTCTGCATAGCCTCTCTAAAAGCCATGCCATTGGCCATTCCCATTGCCAGACCTGCTACAATATTTACTATGGTAATTAATATTCCCGCAATAGCATCTCCCTTAACAAATTTTGTAGCCCCCCCGTCCATGGCCCCCATAAAAATCTGCATATTTCTGAATGTCTTCTCTTCTTCTAATAGCTTCTTCCTCTGTAATTAACCCAGAATTTAAATCTGCATCTATTGCCATTTGCTTACCTGGCATAGCATCTAATGTAAATCTAGCAGACACTTCTGCAACCCTTTCTGCACCTTTTGTAATAACTACAAATTGAATAATTACAATTATAAGGAATATTATAAATCCCACTACAGCATTATTTTGTATAACAAATTGACCAAATACTTCTACAACTTTACCTGCATCCCCATCCATTAATATTCCACGAGTTGTAGAGATATTTAAGGAAAGTCTAAATAGTGTTGCGATTAATAATAAAGATGGAAATATAGAAATTTCCAACACATTTTTTTGTATACATAGATAATAATAAAATCAATAAGGAAAAAGCTATATTAAGGCTTAGGAGAATACTTAATAAGGGTTTGGGTATAGGAATAATTATAATTAAGACTATTCCAATAATACCCAACGCAACAACAATATCACCAAATTTCATTATTTTTCCTCCTAATAATTATCTTTTAGACTATATACATAGGCCAATACTTCTGCCACAGCTTCGTACAATTCTTCTGGTATTATATCCCCCCCTATTTCTACAGTATCATATAGGCTCTAGCCAAAGGTTTATTTTCTACTATAGGTATAGAATTTTCTGTCCCTATAGTTTTAATATTCTCTGCAATTACATCTACACCTTTAGCCAATACATAGGGTGCCATATAGGAATCTGCATCATATTTAATAGCTACTGCTATATGTGTAGGGTTTGTAATAATGACATCTGCCTGTGGTACTTCTTGAATCATTCTAGACATGGCCATTCTTCTTTGTTTTTCTCGAATTTTAGATTTAATAAGAGGGTCTCCCTCAGTTTGTTTATATTCTTCTTTAACTTCGTGTTTAGTCATTTTAAGGCTTTTTTTCATGTTCTCTCCACTGAAAAAAAATAATCCATAAAAGCAAGAACTGTTAGCACCATAATAATTCTAATAACAAAACTAAAACTAATCCCTGCAAAATTTTTTTAATATAATAGTAGTTTCTAGTCGAGAGAATTCCATAATTTTTAATATGTTTTTTTTAATAAATGTATAAGCAGTATAGCCAATGAATATTATTTTTAAATTAGATTTTAATAATTCCATTAAAGCTCTTTTAGAAAATAATCGTTTAAACCCTTCAACAGGATTGATTCGATTTAATTGGATCTTTAGTGGTTTTGTCGTAAATAAAAATCCTACCTGTAAATAATTCACTATAAGAGCAGCAATAAATGCAGTAAAAAGCATAGGAGCTACTAAGGCTATAAAAACTGCTATGGTTTTGGTAAACCCTAAAGCCAAATTATTCTGGTGAAAATAAGTGTCGATATTGTCTATAGAAGCATATATCTCAGTCATATATTTCATTAAAGCAGTAATAAAATATTTTCCATAGACCCGTAATATCAAAAAAATTGGCTAATAATATAAAAGCAGCAGTTATTTCCCTGCTCTGTAAAACTTGCCCCCCCTCTTCCCTTGCATCTCTTCTCCTTTTAGGGGTAGGTTCTTCAGTCTTTTCAGCATCTGCAAACAATTGTAAGTTTATTTTTAATTTTTTTTAATTCCATAATATCATCCTTCAACAAAGGATTTTAAAAAGTAATATATTTCATCAATGGTTTCATTAAATATTCCCGTAGATATAGAGTAGAAAATTGGCATTGTAATGGAGATTATTAATAAACCTACCAGTATTTTTAAGGGCATACCTACTACAAATACATTCATTTGTGGTATAGTTCTAGCTAATATTCCCAATAATAAATCTATTAAAAATACAATAGCTATAATTGGCATAGCTAATTTAAAGCCTGTAACAAAGGTTTTAGATAATATATTTATTAATGAAAAAGCTATACTTTCATTAAAGGTAAATTTACCAATGGGTATATATTCATAACTATCTACAATGGCATTGATTATTATATGATGGCCATTTATAGAAAATAAAATTAAAAAAAGCCAATATATAATAAAAATTTCCCATTAATGGGACCTGTACTCTATGTTGAGGATCCATTACATTTACCATTCCAAATCCAATTTTCATATCAATTAATTGCCCCCCCATTATATAAAATATGGTGAAAAACATATATGAAATAAAGCCAATTATAAGCCCAACAATTAATTCTTTTGGAATAGTAGCTATAAAAGACAATTCCTCTGAAATATAATTTAAATCAAAAGATAAGGATATTAATATGGATAATACAAAGGAAAATCCAACTTTAATAGTATTAGGTATATTCTGAGAGCTAAAAAAAAGGTGAAATTAAAAATATTCCCGAAATCCTAATAAATACTAATAAAAAAAGTTTCATATTGATTAAATAGTAATTGAAAAATTTTTTCCATATTAAGCACCTATTATTGTATATACAAATTAATATTATTTAATAAATCTAATGTAAATTGGGTCATTACTTTTAAAATCCATGGTCCAAATATAATTAAAGATAGCAATACAGCCACTATTTTTGGAACAAATGCAAGAGTCGCCTCTTGTATTTGAGTAACAGCCTGAATTATACTAACTATTAAACCTACAATTAACGATATAATAAGCATTGGTGCCGAAACTAATAATACGGTTCTTATAGAATCCTGTGCTATTTTAAATATCCCCTTGATTCATCTAATCACCCCCCCTATTTAAAACCTAGTAAAAGAGACCTAATTATTAAATTCCATCCATCGACTAAAACAAATAATAATATCTTAAAAGGTAAAGATATTATTACTGGCGGTAACATCATCATCCCCATAGACATTAAAGTGCTGGCCACTACCATATCTATCACTAAAATGGTATATAAATTATAAATCCTATTTGAAAGGCAGTTTTAATTCGCTAATTATAAATGCAGGAATTAATACATGACTGGGTATTTCATCTAAATTTTTAACCTCTCCAAGCTTTTTCATATCTAAGAAAAGACTTAAATCCTTGTCCCTAGTTTGTTTGAACATAAACTCTCGTACTGGTTTCATAGAGCGTTCTAGGGCTATTTCTTGATTAATTTCCTCCCTTAAAAAAAGGTTGTATAGCTTCATTATTGATTTCTGAAGCTATAGGTGCCATTATAAAAAAATGTTAAAAATAATGCTAGTCCAATTATTACCTGGGTAGGCGGTGTTTGCTGTAGGCCTAAGGCATTTCTTATAAAAGAAAGCACAATTATTATTCTAGTGAAACTAGACATCATTATTAAAATAGATGGTGCTAATGTAAGTATCGTTAGTATAAATAGTATCTGTAAAGTAAAAACATAGTTTTGTGGATCCTTACTATCTTCCAATATTACATCCTTGCCAAATAAAGATAATTGTGGTTCGGCATAGGAGACCCCCCCAGTTGTAAAAATAAGCATAAAAAGGACTAATAATATTATTATTTTTTTTACTCTTCATTATCTTCGTCTTCCTTATTAAAAAAATTTATCCCATTTATTAGAAAATTGTTCTATTTTAAATTTAGATGAATCTTTATTTGTATATTTGTTTTTATGCCATTCTAATTGTTTTTCAAAATCCATATCATCTTTAAATCTAAAATCTTCTTTAGAGACTTTATCTATAGTTTCAATATAATTATTGGTAATAGCTAATATATAGATAAAATCGTCAATTTCTAATACTAGAATTTTGGTATTAGCATCTAAATTAATTCTATCTAAAATTTTTATATATCTACTATTGACAAATCTTTTTGAATTTTTTTGCGATAAATTTAGTACCGTATATGGTTAATATAATTACTCCAAAAATTACAAATATATAAAAAAAATAAATTTGAAAACTACCTTTCCCATGCTAAAATTAGATTCCTCTATAGCATAAACCATGGGACTATATAGCATAGTTATTATTAAACTTTGGCAAAAAAATCTTCTTATCTATTTTCATTTTAACTTAATACTTTTTTTTACAGCTTCTACCACTCTATCTGCCTGGAAGGGTTTCACTATAAAATCCTTGGCTCCTGCTTGTATTGCCTCTATAACCATGGA
>JMBV01000460.1_pt1 | contig 12826 bp, 23 predicted proteins | sample 616531 | NCBI WGS metagenome assembly JMBV01 (sample SAMN02727904, study PRJNA239997) | anaerobic digester metagenome | biome: anaerobic digester; isolation source: mesophilic anaerobic digester inoculated with municipal waste water sludge... | place: Germany: Bielefeld University, CeBiTec ... | reverse complement strand
TTCTCTGCCTCAAGCTATAAAGCTTTATCTCGCCCTTAGGCATAGCTCTGTTGATTATCTCTGAAATTTATTCATGATATTCGGATGATTACCCTTCACTGTTTTAATCAAGATTAAAAAGAGAAGCTGGGATCGGCCTCAAGTGTTTCGATGAATTTTTCCCTTGGCATGTAGAAAAAAAACGGAGGGACGATTTCATCGGCGCTGATAAGCTTTTCAATAATGTCAGGGTAAATGCCTGAAATCCTGAAATTGTCTCCGTGTTCAGTTATTGAAATGCTGCGTCCAATAACTCCGTCGTGCCATCCATTGTTCAAGATTAACAGTTCTGCGGCATTTCGACTTATCATCACATCCTGCCGGCTCGACTCTTCTTTTTTTGAAACCCTTTCCTTCGATAACGGGGGGGATATCTAAAATTGAAAAGTAGTTTTCATCAATATAATAGAAATCGGCTAAGTTGAACAGTACCCGTTCCCCCCCGTCAGGTGATAATATATTGTTTCCAGCAGCTCCGTAAATAGGTACATCACAACCGAATCCGGCATTTTTAACCTCAGGCAGTGCTATCAGATCATTCAGTACAGCCTCTATCTTATGAGGATCCATGCCGCTCACTTCAGTATAATAGACATTTTCCGCGCTGTAGCCGTGATCCGTATTTTTAATTTTTTTTCAAACTGCAAACCTACAACCACCAATATTGTCAGAATCAGAGATGCACTTATAAACTGAACGGCAAGCAGCGCTTTTTTTCCACTTTGTTTTTGATTGCTGATAGCTTCGGAAAGCTGCTGCCACCGGTATTTTAGTAAATATTCGTCCTGTAAAATAACTGATTACGAAAACTAAAAACACAAGTATGAGTAAAAGAGGAACGATTACCTGCCTGTTAAGAGCAGCCTGAAGGCTATGGCCAAGTTGAGCTTCGGCAATGGGTTTGAACAACAGTATAAGCGCCAAAGCTACAAGCAGTGAGAGAATAAATTTAGGGAGCTCTCAGCGAAAATCATTCCATGAAGATTCTGTTTTCTGCTCCATAACATTTATAAATGGCTAAAGTCTTTGAACGGACAGCTAAGGTGCTTAATGTTAGAAGCATGTAATTCATCACAGCAACAAAAGCACAATAAATGCGATTGCGCTAAGAATGAATAATATATTCTTTTGCTGGTTTACAAATACTTTCTGAATTGCTTCAAACGAATATTTTAAAACTACTCCGTGCTTCAGTTCTAATTCTTTAATATTCTGATGTTTTTCTTGCATTTTGCGTACAGCCGGTGCAAGAGATTCCGGTGATATTGCCTTCTCTAATTTCACGCAGGTATAATAGCGGTCGTTTCCTAACCAGTTTTCCGTTCCATCCCATGTGAATTGAGCTGTGGATACCATTGAAATAGCAATATCATATGAAAAGTTTGTGTTTTCGGGCAGTGATTTAAAATGCCGCCAATGGTGAGTTTCTTTCCCGGAAATTCATTTATTTCAATTACTTGTCCTACTACATTACCACCCATCTTTTGGGCTATCTCATCGGAAACCATACAGTTCATGGGTGTCTTTAGTATCTCTTCGGCCAGACCACTGATCATGGGGCGCGGTAAAACTTTAGGTAGATGTTCGTCAGCTAAAACAAAATGAGCATTAAAGCCTCGGTTATCTTCGGAATAAAATACCATAGTACCTATTGAGTTGAGCCTTGTTGCAGCTTCAATACCCGGCACTTCTGCTTTTAATCCGGGACCAATAGCGCCACTTACCAGCGGATGGGTTGTCATCTTATCAGATTGTTTGTCTGCCTTGAAATTTTCATTTACAACATAAATGCGTTTTGAATCAGGATAGAAGCTATCTACACTAAAATAGAAGAACACTTCGGACAATAAGATAAGGCCAAAGGTTAATCCGGTAGCAAGCGAGAGAATACGCGTGGTGGTATGTTCTCCTTTCCTGAATAGCTTCCGTGCGGCTAATCTGATTGCTTTCATATTTCGATTTTAATTTGATTTTTTTAATATTTAGTGATAAATTATTCGTATTGTTAGATTGGTCTATTTTTTTTGAACCTTATTCATATCTCAATGCCTCCACAGGATTTTTGTTGCTGCTTTCCAACTTAGCCAACTCACTGCAAGCTGTGCTATTCCCAATGCTAACAAGCCGGCAAGGGCAAAAATCCACCAGCTTAGCGTAGTCTTGTAGGCGAAATTTTCCAACCATTTTTGCATGGCGTAATACGCAATGGGCGTGGCTATTAAAAAAAGCGATGCTTACCCACACCAACACATTTTTATTTAGCATACGTATTATTTCGATTACGGAAGCGCCGTTAATTTTTCGTATGCCTATCTCTTTAATTCTGTCGCGTAATATGAAGATAATCAACCCCAACAGTCCGGTCAATGCTAATAGAATGCTCCACAGTGCAACAAACTCAATAAATCGTGCAATACGGGTCTCCCTGCTGTATTGTAGTTCCAATGCTTCATCTAAAAGCGGGCCTCGAAAGTTCCATCAGGGTCGAATCGTTTGGCTGTATCTTCAACATATTTTCGAATTTGTGTAAAGTTTCCGCCACGGGTTTTTATCAGGATATTGAATTTCAGATCGTCTGTTCTCCAGAAGACCATAGGAGTAATTTCTCCTTTCAGCGACTCGAAGTTGAAGTTTTTTTTGCAACTCCCACAACTTCTCCCATAGCTCCAAGACCTCCAAACTTTTTCTCTAACGGTTTCTCCCAACCAAATTTTTGCACGGCTTTCTCATTCAGGATAAAATTGTTCATATCGGCTTCGCCCTGCCGGAATGCACGACCTTCCGTTATTTTTATCCCGAAAAAGTCTATAAACCGGTCGTCAATTGGCCACGCCTGCATTTGAATCTGCTTCCCGTCCACTATACGTCCCCCCAGCCCATACCTACTTGTCCGGGAAGCGATTGAGTATAGCAATAATTCGTAATTTCAATATTTTCATCAATTCGTCGGCAAAAGCCTGATGACTTTTTCGCAACACATTGGAAGTTTGCAGATAGAGCACGTTTTCCTTATCAATACCGATGTCGAAATTGTTCCAGAATTGCAATTGTTTTTCGAAGGTGAGCGAAGCGGAAATCAATGCAATAGCAAATACAAACTGAATGGTAATAAGCACACTGCGGAATTTTTCCCTTTTCCCGAAAAGAACATTTTACCTTTCACGGCTTGCGAAATGGGTGGCGATGTGATATAGCGTGAAGGATAAAACGCTGCAATCACGCCGAAGATAACGGCAAACAGCACGAACCCGGCATAAAACAGTTCACGTCCTTCGAATGACAAACCGGTGATTTGAAACAGGTTTTCCAAACGCTGAAATATCAGACTGTGGATGATAAACGAGATGCTCAATGCCGTCAGCGACAGTATGACCGCTTCACCAATGATTTGCAGGCGGGCACTCCATTTGGTTCCGCCTAGAATTTGCTGTACCGAGAGCGATTTGGCACGCAACGGTGCCTGGGAAGTGGAGAAGTTAATGAAATTGACCGCACCCATGACCAACAGTACCAGGATGAGTACAGAGAGTAAATTAAGTACTGTTTATTGATGAACGCAAACATGTAACCTCGTGAACCGTAATGGATTTTACTTAGCGGCATCAAATCCACAGCAGCCGCTTTGGGAGAAAAACTCTCGGCTATCTGAGTCAGAATTCCTGTAACCCGTTCGATGCCGGCGATTTTTTTTCTCTACTTCAGCTTTGTCTGCCCCCCCCTTTTTCAGTTGAAAGAAAATGCTGAAACTCCATTCGCTCCAATCCTGATTTTCCTGTATAACAAGTGGTACAATGGCTTCGCAATTGAACGATGTGTTTTTGGGCATATCCTTCATCACGCCCGACACGGTGAGTTCACTACCACTTGCCAGCAACTGTTTTCCCACCACGTCAGCGGTACCAAAAATGTTTTGAGCCATAGTTTCCGAAAGGACTACGCTGTTAGGAACGGAAAGTACCGTTTGGGCATCGCCTGTGATGAGCGGGAAATCAAACATCGTGAAAAAAAATCAGCAGAAGCATGTATCGCTTTATTCCGAATAGCATCCCTGGGCGCCTGGTCAGTACGGTAAAACTCATTGTCCCACCATTCGCGCATGACCACACTCCGTTCAATCTCTGGCACTTCGTGCCTGATGAGCTCTTCCATCGGCACAGGCAAAGAACTTCCTATATCATATTTGAACGACATCAAATAGATATTATTCATATTCTTGTGAAATCCATCGAAGCTCCGCTCATACGACACGTAGAGCGTCAGCACGATAATGCCCAAAAAGGCTACCACAAGACTCAACAATGTCAGCCCAGAAGAAAGCCGGTAGCGCATAATAGTTTTAAAAAGCTGTCTCATGGCAATTTTTAATTTGCAATTAGCAATGTGCAATTGACAATGGGTTTTTAAAGCACAGGAATTGTTTTTTTCAATTGATGACTATTCATAATCAATTGTTAATTGTTAATTGCTAATTGCTCATTGTTAATTGTTAATTGTTAAATGCTCTTTGTCTGTTTTCTAATCCACAACCATTCCGTCGAACAGATTGATGATACGGTGAGCAAATCCGGCATCGTGCTGTGAGTGTGTTACCATGATGATGGTCGTTCCTTCTCGGTTAAGTTCGCTAAGTAAGTCCATCACTTCGCGTCCGTTTTTGGAATCGAGATTTCCGGTAGGTTCGTCGGCAAGTATCAGCTTTGGATTTGCTATTACAGCCCGTGCAATGGCTACTCGTTGCTGCTGTCCGCCGGAAAGCTGCTGCGGAAAATGTTTTCCCGATGTCCGATATTCATCCTTTTAAGTACTGTTTGCACCATCTCTTTTCGTTTGCGTGTTGGTATCTTTAAATAGATAAGCGGTAACTCCACATTTTCAAACACATTTAGTTCGTCAATCAGGTTAAAACTCTGAAACACAAATCCGATATTTCCTTTTCGCATTTGTGTTCGCTGACGCTCTTTGAGATGTCCTGCCTGCTGATTATCAAAGAAATAGCGTCCCTCAGTGGGGGGGTTGTCCAACAAGCCTAAAATGTTTAACAAGGTTGATTTTCCGCAACCCGAAGGCCCCATAATGGCTACAAATTCTCCCTTAGCTATCTGAAGATTAACCTTATTCAAAGCCATTGTTTCAATCTCTTCCGTGCGGAACGTTTTTGTTAAGTTTTCTGTACGTATCATATTCTAAAATTAATGGTTATTTTATAATTATTAATTGTTTATTGCTAATTGCTAATTGTTAATTGCTAATTGCACATTTCTCATTGCTCATTGCTAATTGATTTACTCGTATCGTAATGCTTCAACCGGGTTTCTACTTGCCGCCCGCCAGCCTTGCCAGCTAACGGTAACTAATGCTACAATCAGTGCGGTTAATCCCGATAATGCAAAAATCCACCAGCTTAAACCTGTTTTATAAGCAAATCCCTGCAACCAGCGCGATACAACGTAATAGGCAATAGGTGTGGCGATAATAATCGAGACTAAAACTGCAATCACAAACTCTCTATTGAGCATTTTCATTACTTCTCCGATGCTTGCCCCGTTTATCTTACGGATACCAATCTCTTTCACCCGACGCTCAGTTACCTGAATGATTTGTGCCAACAGTCCCAGGCAGGTGATTATAAAGGCTACGATGCAGAACAGGCTCAGCGCTTTGGCAGCAAGCTCTTCTTTTTATACAGCGTGTTGTAATACTCGTTGTAAAACTGAAACTGTAATGGTTGCTCGATATCTGCCTGCTTCCATGCTTTCTCCATCTGCGAGAGCTGTTCATTGAAGTTCTCAGGTAATAATCTCACATTCAATGCACTATAGAAGCCGTCTCTATAGATAAAAGCCACAGGACCTATAAGGCTGTGCATAGAGTTATACTGGAACTCGTTAACCACCCCCCCGATTACCTTCCGGCCGAACAGTTCTCGTCCCTCGAAATCGTCCCACCCAAGCTGTTTAAGCGTAGTTTCAGTAATAAGTATCCAGTTTTTATCGCCTTCCATTCCATTTCTGCCCTGCAACAGCTTTATTTGAAACGTGTTGACAAAATCAGTATCCACATACATTGTATTAATCAATACCTCCTTACCATCTTTATCTTTCGCTCCGCTACGCGACCATCCGGCTCCGGGAGAGTGCGATGTGAGCGACAGATCGGTAATGAAAGGCAATTTGGAAAATGCCTCTTTAACTATCGAATAATTACTATAATCGTCGGGCAGATTGATGCGCAACAACTGTTCGGTTTTAAATCCGTAATTGGCGGTCTTAACAAAATCCAACTGCTTGTTTATCAACAACAGACTTGACAACAGAACAATAGAGATAACCAATTGCGCCACAGTCATTATTTTCGATAGCGAACTTGCCTTAAAGAGCTTGGGCGACTTGCCCAACAATGAGGTAATGTTTGATTGCAAGATAAGGCTCACCGGAAACCAGGCCGCCAACAAAACGACTGACATCAAAACGACAACGGCAATTGCCAGCATTGAGGGTTTTAATAACCACAATACATCAAGTTCCACCCGGAATAGTTGTTCCGCTATTGGCAGCGCCATGCTCGTGAAAAGTACAGCGAGTGTTAAGGCAATAATAACCGATAAACCTACCTCCACCAGATAGTAAAGGAAAATCTGCCCCCCCTTTCCGGCACCTGCAGCCATGCGAATACCCATCTGCTTGAGTGTTTGCAACTGCTTGGATATGGTGTAGTTTACATAGTTGAACAGCGACATAAAGAGCGTGAGCGCAGCGATAGTTATAAAAATCCATACCATTTTCCTGTTTCCTGCCTTGTGGCCGATGAATTCATCCGGCTCGGAAAATAGATCGACTTAACGGGTTGCAGTGTTAAGCTCTTTATCTCAGTGCGGTTTTCCGGGAAATGGTCGTTCATCTTTGGGTTAGTGCCTCTATATCCGTTCCTTCCCTGGCCGAGAAATAGATCTCCCTGATCTGATAACAGTCATTATTATTGCAATTTTGAACGAGACTCATTTCGGTGTGTTCGTCATTCAGGTAGATATCGGCTCCGAATGTGGCGTTGGAGGGAATATCTTCGGCAATGGCACTCACCGTGAAATCCATTTCGAAATATCTGACAGGTTCACCCAAAACGTCATAGTTTCCGAAAACTTTCATGGCGGCTGATCTTGCAAGGATAATCGAATTTTTTTTCCGCAAACGGCTTATCGGTTGAAGAGACGAGGATATTGATGCCGGCAAGATCGAAGAAATCGTTGTCGGTGCTTATCACCTCGTGAGCTGTCATGAACTTATCGCCCACTTTAATGGTCATATTAAAATCTTCGTCGGCAAGATAAACCATTGATGCTATCTTCTCTATTTCGGGGAAACGGTCTTCGAGGACAGGCAGGATGGCCACATCGAAAAGAGCATTGTTTTCACCTGCATCTTTCAATCTGTAAGTTCGTTCCGCCTCAGGAAAAAAGGAGTTTACACTGTTTTCGCGATAAACATACAGAGCGATAATCAAACAAACAGTAAAGCCAATAGCAAAACCGATAATGTTTAAAATTGAAAACAGTTTATTCTTAGGTAAACTGCGAAAAGCCTGTTTTAGGTGTAACATAATCAATTAATCAATTAGCAATTAACAATTAAATATGAATGACTTATAATTATTTAGTTGAGCTTTAATGATTGTAAATAGTAGTTTGCACAATTCATCGGCCTCACAAAAGATAGAATCAAACTCTTCATCATTTAAGTATTCGCTTGCATGCAATAGACGTAGCCAGTAGGTAGTTTCTCTCGCCTCTTTATAAGCAATTGACATGTTTTGCCCTAAAATCAGCTTTTGAAATTCCCCCTATGGCCTCTTCCACGTTTGCACCAACGGAAGTACCGCTTCGTAGAATCTGTTTGCTCAAAACAAACTCCTTTTTCTCCTGCGACAAATGTTTGTATAAATTCACAATGCGAACAGCAAAATCAAACGATTTCTCTTTTACCACATTCTTCTTCATGACCATTTATTATTAACCATTATTAATTGTTCATTGCTAATTGCTAATTGTTAATTGTACATTGAACATTGCTAATTGCTAATTGATTTACTCGTATCGTAATGCTTCCACCGGATTTTTCGTTGTTGCCCGCCAGCTCTGCCAGCTCACGGTGGCCAGGGCGACGAGCAGTACAACCAGACCGCCGAGAACAAATACCCACCAGCTCAGTTCAGTTTTATACGCAAATGTTTCGAGCCATTTTTCATGGCGTAGTAAGTGAGGGAACAGCGATGATAAATGCGGCCACGACCCAAAACAGGAAACGTTTGTTGAGCATGCTCAATATCTCTGAAATGCTTGCTCCGTTTACCTTGCGGATGCCGATTTCCTTCGTGCGCTGCTGGATGATTGCATGGACAAGCCGTACAGTCCGAGCATCGAAATGAAAATGGCGAGCAGTGACATAATGGTCAGCAGTTTCGCGTGCGTATTTCGCGCGTGTAGTTAGCCTGCAAATCTTCATCTACAAAACTTAAACGGAATGGTTGACCGGGTTCAACATGTTTCCATAAGCGTTCCATTTCGGCAACGGTTTGCCGTATGTCGCCCGGATTTAACCGCACCATAAAGACCCATAACTCCGGTTCGAGATAATAAACAGCAGGGAAGCTCTCATTCTGCAAAGAGCGGTTTTGAATATCCTCAATCACACCACAAATCTCGTAATCGCGGTTACTAAAACCGTGTCGTATTTTATTCCGATAGGGTCTTTCACGTTCATATTCTGCAGACACTTCTCATTGATTACTATTTTATTGCTATCGGTGGGCAGAAAAGCATGGCCCATTAAAAAAACGGGTCTGCATCACCTCAAAAAAAAGTCTCCATCGATGGGTGCTGCTCTTAGGTGAAGTTGCCGTTTTTCCCCCCCAGCGGACTCATAAAACATTGTGGTTCCATTATTTAATGTGTGTCCGGGTGGATTCCACGTACCGGTTACTCCGGATACCGAAGGAAGTTTTTCCAGTTCCTGTTTGTACAGTTTATAACGCTGGTTCATGTTGTCACTCCACGGGTTGCGGATGGTAACCAGATTCTCCTTATCGAATCCCAGCTTCTTATGTAACATCAAATCAAACTGCTTGTTGATACCCGCCACACCGATAATCAGACAGATGCTGATAGCTATTTGCACCACTGTAAGCGTCTGTGCCACGGGGGGGATATTCCCTTTTTGGGTAACGCGCGTCCTTTGCTACGGATGGTAGCCGACGGATTCACCCTCATCTGGTACCAGAGCTGCACCAAACGGGCAATAAAACATTGAACAGCGCGATAACCGCGATGGCTCCCCCCCACAAGACGGGATTGGCAAGCGTGAAATCCATTTCAGCTCCCATCAACTTTCCGAAATAGGGCAATGCCAGCGATGTCAGGAAAAGAGCTGCTACAACACATAGCCCGACAAGCAGGAAGGTTTCCGTGAACAGATAACTGAAAATATTTTTCGTTTCCGCTCCCATTATCTTCTGCATGCCGGTATTGAAATTCCTCTTGGTGCGCAGGGCCACGGACAGGTTGATAAAGTTGAACAGTGCAATCAGCAATACGAGCACTGCCACGATGATAAAGAGTCTCACGACCTTTATATCGGAACGTTCCGTTGAATCCCACGTTGTATCTGACGAACGCAGATGAATATCAGTCAAAGGTTGAAAAACGTATGTTCCCTTATAGTCATCAATGCCATAGGCTGTTCTGGCCTGTTCCCTTATTTTTCGCGACAGATGCCCGATCGACGTTTTCGGGTAACCGGAAAAGAAATGAATGGACTCATTTTCATCGATGTATATTGATGATTATCCGTTACTTCTTTCGCGTGAATATTAAGAATAAGGTTTGGACGATAGGTGGTGGTAACGGGCAAATCTTCGTAAATACCTCTGATCGTAAAGTCGTAGTTGTTCCTTTGACGAATGGTTTTACCCACTGCATTGCCGTCAGGAAATAACTTCCTGGCTTCGCTTCGTGAAAGAACGGCTGAACTGGCATCGGTGAGAGGGTTTTGAGGACCTTCCACCATCTGAATGTTAAACAGGTCGAAAAACTCGTTGGTGGTCTGTATCACGCCGGACAATATCCACTGTTCGTTATCCACCACGAAATAATCCTCATTGTTCAAATCCACCATCACGCCATCATTAAGTTCGGGGGGGATGGCATCAGTAAGTTTGCCGTAAAAAAACAAGCGGATGAATCGGGTCACGTTTCCCGTCAAAAACATTCAGCAACCGACAGACATTTTTGCCTCCGGATTGTGTTTTCGAAAGCATATTCATATTGCACAAACAGTGCTATCAGTAAACAGACGGCTAAACTCAAAGATAACCCGGTGACATTGATCACCGTCCCCATGCGCTGACGCAACAAATTCCGTATGGCAAGCTTTATATTGTACATTGTTAATTGCTAATTGTTAATTGCACATTGCTAATTGTTCATTGCTAATTGCACATTGCTAATTGCACATTGCTAATTGCACATTGCTAATTGTTCATTGCTAATTGTTCATTGTTAATTGAAAATCAACTTATCATTATCCCCAAAATTCTCATACCCGGAAGTAATTACCTGTTCATCGGGTTGTAGTCCTTCAATCACTTCGTAATATTGCGGGTTTTGCTTTCCTAAGCGGACAGAGCGTTTTGTGGCGAAGCTGCCTGACTTATCCAACACAAAAACCCATTGCCCGCCGGTACTTTGAAAGAAGCCTCCTCTTGGCAGCATAATCGCATTTTCGGGTAGGCCAAGTTCTAAATTGATATAATAGGTCTGTCCGGTGCGGATATTTTCAGGGTTCTCGTTTTCAAAGACCAGATCAATTTTAAATTGTCCTTGCCGAACCTCAGGATACACTTTGCGCACGTTCAGGTGATAGGTTTTTCCTGGCGCTCGAAAGAACCGACCAGACCGTGGCGTACCCGGTCAATATAATGCTCGTCTATCATTGCCTGTACCTTATAATTGGTAAGCACATTGATCTGACCAATTCGGGTTCCCTGGCCGATATTTTGTCCGATTTCTGCATCCAACATCCCTAATTGTCCGTCCACTGGAGCTTTCACATTAAGGTTATCCAAACGCTCATACACCAATTGAAGCGTTCGCCGCATCTTAGCAAGGTCATCCGTCAGTAGGTTCATCTCCGATATCATAATCATGGAATCGTTCTTAGCTTTTTGTTCGTTGATAAGCTGTTCCTGAACTGCATATTCAAAATCTTCTTTGGCTTGCAGCCATGTTTCGGCAGGAATAAGCCGTTCATTATAAAGCGCTTCCTGTTGTTTAAAATTTCGTTTCTTTTTTTTGGATTTCAAACTGTGATTGGAGTATTCTGCGACGCGTTTCGATCATCTGATTTTCAAAGCTGATACGTGTTTGTCGAAGCATATTCTCTTTTGGGCAAGATCCGATTCACTCAACATTATTTCCTGGTAGAGAGTTCTGTTTTCGAGCTTGAGAATTACCTCGCCGGCTTTACCATTGCCCCCCCCTCTTCAATCAGACGTTCCTTTACCCGCCCGCCTTCCTCAGCATCTAAATAAATGGTTGCAATAGGCTCCACTTGCCCGCTAATACGGATATAGTCGTTGAACTGCCCGCTGATAACGGAACTGATGGTGATCTTATCGCGATCAACCAAGAGCGATTTTGTGCCTGCTTCGGAAATAATTCTGAAAAGGATAAATACGATTACAATACCCCCCGCTATCCAAAAGAAATGTTTCCTTTTTAAGCCTTTTTTTTCTCAATTTTTCTGTCCATATTTTCCATTGTCATCCTTCTTTTTATTTAAAATAGTAGCGTTCTTTTATTGTTTTCATTAAACAGCTCTTCGCCAAGATAAATACGAATTGTTTTTTTTCTTTTATCTTCAATTGAAGCAGGGTACGTATCCACTCTGTTTCGGCTTGTGCCAGCTGGTTTTTGCAGTGTAAAATTCTATGATACTGATTAGCCCCCCCTGATCCAATTTTTTTTCGGCTATTAGAAATGCTTCCTGTGTTGCCTCTTTTTTTGTTTCTAAAAGGTCTAACTCTTTTTGCAGCGAGTTCAACTGCTGAACATCTTCGTTTACAAGCCGATATAGTTTCTGTTGTTCTTCTTCCTGACGGTTTTCTGCCATTGTTTTCTCCACTTTGCCTGTTTCAGTTGTGAATTACCATACCATCGGTTGAAAATTGGAATTTGCAGATTCAGGTAAACCGATTGCGCTAGATTTTGAGACCATTGCTCCATGAAAGGGATGGTTTGTTCGGCTAAACCGTTGTGAGATTCTTCTTTTCGCGAATCGGCAAAATTGGTATAGATTCCTCCTCCCAACGTCAATGTTGGAGCTAAATTTCCTTTTGCGATGGCGAGTTGTTTTCCGGCAGCTTCCACATCAAGTTCTGCTTTCCATACCGATGGCATATGTAGCAAGGCTGCCTCATAAACTCTATCTGCAGAAGGCTGTATAGCAATTGTATTTTCCATGCTCTCATCCACCGGGTTTAATTCTTTGGACAGTGGCCAATTCATCAGGCTTTTCAACGAGATAGCAGCTAAATCATACTGATTTCAGCTAAGAGCAAATTATGCGTTTCGGTGGCTTGTTGGGCTTTCATTTCCAAGAGATCCGATTCGGATTTTAAACCTAAACCGATCATTGTTTTAATTTTTTTTCTGTATTAAGAATTGTAAGCCTAAGCTGTTCCTGAACGATTTCGTGCAAGCGTGTAAAATAAAGAAGGTCGTAATAGTGGTTCATCACCT
>JMBV01000459.1_pt1 | contig 12831 bp, 22 predicted proteins | sample 616531 | NCBI WGS metagenome assembly JMBV01 (sample SAMN02727904, study PRJNA239997) | anaerobic digester metagenome | biome: anaerobic digester; isolation source: mesophilic anaerobic digester inoculated with municipal waste water sludge... | place: Germany: Bielefeld University, CeBiTec ... | reverse complement strand
TACTACTTTTTATTTGTCATTATTATATATATAATTATATACTTTCCCATCTCTTATTACAAAAGAGGAACTTTCTTCGAGATAATATGGGTCTTTTAAATCTAAATTCTGATTGAAGAATCTATCTAAATACATATCCACTGTAGAAAATCCAGATTTTTCATAGCATCTCATAGCCCTTTTGTTGAATTTTGCCACTTCTAAATACATGATTTTCATATTTAATTCTCCAAAAAAAATAATCTAAATAATTTGTTATTATTTCCGTACCATAGCCCATATCGACATAATTAGGGTCTATGACTATTCCTAAAGTGGCTTCTTTTCGTATTCTTCTAATATTTTTAATTCCCAAATAACCAATTAAAATATTAACTTCATTGAAAACACTATAATAGACTTGATTAAAGCCCCCCTTTTCTTATATCTATACCATTGTTTTAATTCCTCATTAGTCATTCCTGGCAGATTATAGTCTGATAGTAGAGGGTTTTTGTGATAGCCCCCCCAATTTTTCATTTGATACACATCTTCTAATTCAATAGGTCTTATTCTAATTCTATCTCCTATAATTTCCACTATAATTCCTTCCTTCACTCTCTATAAATTTCTTTATTTAAGAATTTAGTATATTCTTTTTTTCCATACTAATTCTACAGTACCTGTAGGTCCATTTCTATGTTTTGCAATTATTACTTCTCCTATATTTTTCTTATCTGAATCCTCATTGTAATATTCATCTCTATAAAGAAACATTACCACATCCGCATCCTGTTCTATGGCACCAGATTCCCTTAAGTCTGAAAGTATAGGTCTATGGTCAGAACGAAGTCTGGTGCACGGGATAATTGAGATAATGCTACTACAGGACATTCCATTTCCTTAGCCAGAGCTTTTAAGCCTCTAGATATGGCAGAAATCTCCTGTTGTCTACTTTCATGGCGAGACTCAGATTCCATCAACTGCAGATAGTCTATTAGTACCAAGTCTAGACCTTTTTCCATTTTTAATCTTCTACACTTGGCCTTCATTTCCAATAAAGATATACCTGCTGTATCATCAATAAATATATCTGCCTGAGATAAAGGTGCCATTATATTTATTATTTTAAGCCATTCTTCCTCATCTAAACGACCACTAATAATTTTTTTGTAAATCCACATGGGCTACTGAACTGATCATTCTCTGTACTAATTGTTCCTTAGACATTTCTAGTGAAAATATTGCCACAGAGGCATCTGCCTTAATGGCCGAATTTACAGCTATATTTATTCCAAGGGCAGTTTTACCCATACTAGGTCTGGCAGCTAATAGTATTAAATCTGAGTCTTGTAGTCCAGATAATTTACTATCTATATCCATAAATCCTGTCGTAAGACCTGTTAATTCTCCTTGATGGGCTGCCAATTCTTCAATTTTAGAGAAACTATCTAATAATACTTCCTTAATGGGCACAAAGCCTTCTCTATGTCTTCCTTGAGTAATATCGAAGATTTCCTTTTCTGCTTGTTCAATTATACTATTGACTTCTTCACTATCCTCATAGGATTTAGCCATAATGTTGTCGCAGGATAGAATTAATCGTCTAAGTATGGATTTTTCTTCTACTATATCACAGTAGTATTTAATATTAGAACTTAAACCTACACCACCAGATAATTCTGCCAAATATTGAATACCACCTATATTTTCTAAGGTGTCTCTCTTCTTTAATTCCTCTGAAAGAGTAACTAAATCTACTGGTTCATTTCTATTGTACAATTCTATAATAGACCTATAGATTTCCTTATTGGCCTCTTTATAAAAATCCTCAGGGTGTAGCTGCTCCACAGCAGTATTTATGGCATCTTTATTTATAATCATAGCCCCCCCTAATACAGATTGTTCTGCTTCTAAATTATGAGGGGGGGATTTTTCCCAATGCTATTGCTTCTATTTTAACCACCTCATTATTCTTCTACTACTTTAATATTTAAATTAGCTACTACCTCTGGATATACCCTTACAGCTACTTGAGTATTTCCTAAAGTTTTGATATTTTCTTTCATTTCTATTTTTCTTCTATCGATTTCAATATTGTATTCTGATTTTAATAAATCTGCTATATCTTTAGAAGTGATGGAACCAAATAGTCTGCCACCTTCCCCTGCTTTACTTTTTAATTCTAAATTAATGGATTCTATTTTTCCCTTTAATTTTAAGGCATTTTCATATTCTTCTTTTTCTTTAGCCTTATCTATTTTCTTTTGTTCTTCCCATTTTTCATATTTTGAGCATTAGCCTCTACTGCTAAATTTCTTGGAAATAAGAAATTTCTAGCATAGCCATCCTTTGCATTTACCATTTCTCCTGCACTACCTAATCCCTTTACATCCTTTAATAAAATTACTTTCATTCTGTTTCACCTTCCTTAAAATATTCATCAATAGCATTTACTAACATCTTTTCAGCTTCTTCAATGGACACACTCTCTAATTGGGTACCTGCACTGGTTAAATGTCCTCCGCCTCCCAATTTTTCTAATATTAATTGTACAGATATATTACCTAGGGACCTACCAGAAATATGGACTTTACCATTGGCAAGGGTTAATACAAAGGATGCTTCTATACCATTAATGTTTAAGAGTTCGTTGGCAGCTTGAGCTGCTATTAGAATAGAATCTTCCAAATCCCTATTAAATATACCAATAGCAACTTTTCCAAAAACTATTTTAGAACCTTTCACCACTTCTGCCCTATTTAAAAAGGTATTGTGATCATCTTTAAATAATTCCCTTACACTGGTAGTATCTGCCCCCCCTGCTCTTTTTAGTATGGAGGCTGCTTCAAAGGTCCTTACTCCTGTTTGGAAAGTAAAGTTTTTAGTATCTACAGTTATGCCTGCCAATAAGGCATCTGCATCAAATTTAGTCATTTCCATTTTATCTGACATATAATATAGTATTTCTGTGACTAATTCGCAGGTGGAGGAAGCATAGGGTTCTAAATAGGTAAGGACTGGGTCTTCTATAAATTCTGCCCCACGCCTATGATGGTCTATAATTATTTTCTTATCTATTAGTTTTAGTAGTTCTGGCTCCTCAGTAAAACTAGTTTTGTGATTGTCTACAATTACTAGTAAAGAATTTTTATCTGCCTTTTCAATTGCCTCTTCTGGACTAATTATAGAGTTTAAATATTCTGGTTCCTCTGCTATCATTCTATTGTATATATTTCTAATAGAGGGATTAGGTCCATCTAATACTAAATAGGCCTTTTTGTTTCTATTTTTAACTGCCCTTATAAGGCCAATTCCAGCACCAAAGGAGTCCATATCCGCATTTTTATGTCCCATAATAAATATCTTTTCCGATTGATCTATTAATTGGCGAAGAGCATGGGATATTACCCTAGATCTTACTTTATTTCTCTTTTCTATGGCCTTAGTCTTGCCTCCATAGAAAGATAGATTGCTTTCTTCTTTGACTACAGCCTGATCTCCACCTCTACCAAGACCAATATCTATGGCAGCTCTAGCGTATTCATAGGCCTCATTGGGATTTTTGCCATTTTTGCCAACTCCCATACTTAGGGTAATGGCTATGGTATTTCCCATATCTATTTCCCTAACTCTGTCTAGAATATCAAATTTTTTTGCTTTCAACGACCTCCAAATCCCTATTTTGAAATATTAATAGATATTTATCATTTTCATATTTTCTAATAAAGCCATTGTTCTCTGCTGTATAGGCCGATAGTATTTTGTCGATTTCTGCCAATACTAGAGGCCTATTTACTTCTGGAGTAGTGCTTTTTACCTCATCATAATTGTCTATATAGGCTAGACAAACAGACAATTTTTCATCTTTACATTTATTACTTAATTTTTTTGCCTCTGTCTTATCTACCCAATATAATATAATTATATTTTCTTTGTTATTTACGGTTTTTTTAATTTCTACTATATTATAGTGAACTTCATAGTATTTATCATTATACTCCAAAAATAGAGGTTTTTCATCCTCTTTTTTTTAGAATATCTTCTATTTTAAATTTAGGCACCAAGTTTTCAATTTTTTTTATTTAATAAATCCTTTTCTGCTATCATATTTAAAAATCTGGTATTATACCAGGAAATAGTTCCATCTATTTCTACCATTACTAAGGGAAAGGGCATATTAAATATGGCATGTTTTATAGTGGAATCAAATTCTTCTGATAATCCCTCTATATATTTAATCCATTCCCTTTCTTTGCTTTGGACAATTTTATTATAACGATATATTAAATAAGCTAAAACACCTGCCCAAATTATAGCCAATATAGGTTGATAATAGGCTATTACCAGTATTAGACACCCCATTATAATCAGGTATAATTTTAAATCTTTCCAATTAAATAAACCTCTATTTTCCATAAATATCCCCCTACTAAATAGCTTTTCTTATTCCCCCTGAAGTCAAAAATTACATCTAATATTCCTATAAAAGTGATTATACCTCCTACAGGAATTAATATGGTAAAGAATAGTAAAATTAATAATCTTAAAAACCAGTTTCTGTTTTTCTTCTTAAGTTTATGGTCTACAACTGCAAGGCCTTGAAGAAAAAAAACGTAAAGGAAGTTAATAATGTTATATTTGCAAATATAGTTCTATAATTAAGTACATTGAAGACCTTTAGTATAAAGGTACCTAAAACATAATTCCAACACCTAATAATATATTATTAGGCAATTTAAATCTAGAAAATCGTGGAATATGAACTATACCGTATCCTAATTTTCGTAGAATTAATACAGAAACTATATAATTAATATAGGTCATTATTAAAGAAAAAAATCATAATTGTAGAAGGTATTATTAGTAGAACTTCTTTGAGTTTATCCTCCATGGTATCTTTCAATTTAAACATTTCGTAGGAAGATAGATCCATATCTTCTAATAATTCTAATTGAGTGTTTAATGTATGATTTAAGAATTCTTCTATTTGATTTATAATGCTAACGCCTGTTATATCTCCCATTATACTCATAATTATAAAAAAAAGGATATTATTAAGACCACTGTAGAAATAGCCATGATTTCTGAGGGTTTTTTTTCTACTTTTAATTGTATAGACTAGGGCAATATTTAAAGGTAGAAAAGTAATTAATATAAATAGTCCAGATAATTTGTCTGTTAATAATCCAATGATAAAAGTAGATAATATCATACCTATTATACTAGTATTTATTTCGTGCTTTATGCCAATTACCACAAAGGGTATGGCATAGAGGAAAATTATAAATTGCAATGGCATATAGTAAATTCCCAAAAGCATTACTACTGTTGCCATGGAAACTGCCAATAGTATTTCAACTATTTTTTTCATTTTATTATTGTCTTTTTTTTCATTTTTTTCACCCCAATTAAGTCCTTCTAATAAACCCTAAAAGTTCACTTAAATCTCCATACCATTTCTCAATTTTATGGTCTTCTAAAAGATTTAATTTTATTTTATCTTCTAAATTGGAATTTATATCTTCGTAGGATAGTCCTAGCCTTTTACCTAGTATATAGGATAGTAGTATAATATTCGAAATTAAATCTTCTGTTTCTCCTTTTAAATCCTTTTCTCCAGTGGCTAGTATTTCGTATAGTTTTGCAATATTATTTAGCATTTCCGCTTTTAACCATTCTATAGTCCTAAGATTTCTCATTATATCCATATTATTTTTATCTTCCATATCTTCACCCTTTATTTTTGAAAAATAGTCTTATTTAGATAATACAGAGTAAAATATTATATGTCAAACAAAAAAAAGAGAGGTTTTCCTCTCTTAATCTGCACTATATGGTAATAATGCTATTTGTCTTGCACGTTTTATAGCAATAGTTAATTCTCTTTGATGTTTTGCACAATTGCCAGATATTCTTCTTGGAAGAATTTTGCCTCTGTCAGTTACATATTTTTTTTAATTTATTTATATCTTTATAATCTATAGATTCTGATTTATCTTGGCAAAAGCTGCAAACTCTTCTTCTTGGTTTAAACCTTCTTTGCATCTTGCTTACCTCCTTCTAGAATGGGATATTTTCATCGTCTATTGGTTCGAACCCATCTATCCCTGGAAAATCATTATCAGGACTATTGAAATTTCTTCTATTATCGTCTTTCCACTCTAGAAACTCCACATTATTTGCCACTACTTCAGTAACATATCTCCTAATACCGTCATTCCCATCGTAGCTTCTAGTTTGTATCCTACCCTGAACTGCAGCCAATAATCCCTTAGATAGATAATTAGCACAATTTTCTGCTGGTCTTCCCCATACGACAATGTTTATAAAATCGGCTGTTGGTTGTCCTTTGGATTCAAATTCTTGTCTCTTTTCTCTGGAAAGCTGTTTGTCTACTGCCAATGTAAAAGTAGCTACTGGAGTCCCTGAATTGGGTATATACCTAAGTTCTGGATCTCTCGTTAGTCTTCCAATTAACACCACATTATTCAACCAAAACACCACCTTTATATTTATTAATCTACTCTAACTATCATATGTCGCATTATATTGTCTGATATTTTGCATACTCTGTCTAATTCTTCTATTGTTTCTGGAGTAGATTCAAAGTTTACTACTGTATAATAGCCATCTGTTAAATCATTGATTTCATAGGCTAATTTTCTCATACCCCCCATTCATCCACATCTAATACATTGTCTTCGCCCATTATAGATTTTAGTCTATTAAATAATTGAGTTCTAACTTCTTCTTCTAAATGTGGAAGGAAGATAAATACAGCTTCATATTTTCTCATATCTTTCACCTCCTTTTGGACTAAGCGGCTCTAATTTATAGAGCAAGGATATATCTATACGATTATATCATTAATGGTAATAAGGTGCAAGGATTTTTTTTACTAAAATACTCCTGTTATAAATATTATTACTAAAGCTATTGGAATTAAAAATTTAATAAGGGGGGGACTCCACCAATCGTATACTTTAAGTTTTTCCGATCCAATATTTGTTTCTTCTTGATATTTGTCAAATTTCCATACAAGTAGGGTGTAAAAAGAGAGTGTCAAAGCTCCTAAAGGCATAGCTATGTTTCCTGAAAGATAATCTGCAAAGTCAAATAGGTTTCTTCCACCAATTAATACATTGGTCCATGGACCTTGGGCAAGTATAGTTGGATAGCCTATTATATATATAGCAATTAGGCTTAGCCATACTGCCCTTTTTCTACTCATTTTAAATAGTTCTGTACAAGTCATTACTACTGGCTCTAAATATCCTATGGCTGAAGAAAGAGCTGCGAAGAATATTAATAAGAAAAACATTCCACCAAATAAGCTCCCTGCTGGCAATTTATTAAATAAATTTGACATAGTTACAAATAATAAACTTGGCCCAGCATCTGGTTTTAATCCCAATGCAAATATTGCTGGAAACATAACTAAACCTGCAATTAAAGCTGCTAATGTATCAAATGCAACTATTATAGCAGCATCTGTTGGAATATCGCTATCCTTTTTAAATAACTTCCATATATAAATGCTCCCCCCCCACTAGCTATCCCTATTGAAAAGAAGGATTGACCTAGGGCTGCAAGCACAACGCTTCCATTTATCTTTGAGAAATCTACATTTAAATACCATCTTAATCCTGCCATTGCCCCTGGTAGGGTTAAAGACCTTATGGCTAATATGATTAACATAGTAAACAATGTAGGCATCATTATTTTACATGCCTTTTCTATACCATTTTCTAATCCTCTTGCAGAAATTAATCCTATTATCATGGCACAGGCTAGAGTAAAACTACTTACTACTACTGTATTTGAAGTAAAGTTTATAAAAGCCTGAGCATATTCATCAGCTGTTAATCCCCCCCTTAACGACCCAGAAATCATTTTAAATAGATAAGCTAAAATCCAGCCCATTATTTGTATATAATAGGTTAATATTAAAAATGCAGAAATTACCCCCCCAAGCCATCCAAACAATACCCATATGCTGCCTTTTTTTAGTTAAACTTCTCATACCCTCCACAGGGTTTAATTGAGTTTTTCGACCTAAACTCATTTCCATAGTAAATAATGGTATACCTATTAACAGAACTATTAATAAATACACTAGTACAAAAGCCCCCCCACCACCATTAACTCCTGTTAAATAGGGAAATCTCCATATATTACCAAGTCCAATTGAAAAACCTGCAGCAGCCATAATAAAACCAAATCGGCTTCCCCCCCAGCTTTCCCTTTTATCCATTTATTTCACTCCTTCATCTTTATTTTAATAAGGCCAATTTATAATTTGCCCGAACTTTTTTTAGTGAAAGTTCGGGCTTAAACTTTTTTTTATTCAAATTCCGTAGGTTCCTTGACTTCCACTTTAAATGCATCTAAAGCTTTTTTTAACTAATTTTCGTCTTAACTCTAGTTCTTTATCAGGTGGAAGAGCAGGATTCCCTACTGGATGGGGGGGAATTGCAATAGTTGGTACTATCCTGTTTGCACCTACAGATTTAGAAATAGTAGTAATAGTAGCCATGTGGACAATAGGAATACCATATCTTTCAATTTCTTTTACCATTGTTGCACCGCAACGTGTACAAGTGCCTCAGGTAGAGGTTAGTATAACTCCATCTATTCCAGCTTCTTTTAATTCTTTACCAATTTCTTTTCCAAATTTAATGGAATTTCCTACAGATGTTCCTGTACCTGTTGTAGTATAAAAATATTCGTAAACCTTTCCTATATATCCATCCTTCTCATACTGTCTTAATATATCTAAAGGTGCTACCCTATCAGGTTTTTCATTAGCATATACTGGGTCATAACCACCATGGATAGTACAATAATCTGCTCCCAAATCATCCTTTCTGCTTATATCATATTTGCCCCATTTTTGAGCACTAGCAGATTCTATTCTATCTGGATTACCTTTAGGTACTATACCACCACTAGTTACTAATGCTATAGTTGCACTCTTTAAATCTCTAATTGGCATAGCTGGATCTACATGATCAAATACAGGCATTGGCAGTTCTGTCTTAATTTCTTTGCCATTTAGTCTAGCTAATAACATTTCAACTGCCCTTTGAGAACCTCTCTTACTTGCAAATACTGTAAGTCTCCTACCTTGTGGTATATATCCTTCTTCCTCAGGAAGTCCTAAAGCTTCTTTTCTTGCCATTTTCTTGACTATATTAGCCATAATAGGCAAAGCCTTCCGCATACCAGCAGCTGAGTTGGATACACTGGCAACTATGACTTTGTCTTTGCAAACATCAACTCCAGGATTTTCAATATACATTCCAGTAACTGCAGGAATATTTAATTCTTCTACAACAGCCTTAGCAATTTCCCCCCCACAGGCCATTCCATATCTACCAGCATTAAAAGCAGGTCCTGTAACCACAATATCTGGTTTATTTTCTTTTATTATCTTTAATATATAATTTAAGGCTTCTTCTTTGTTTTCATTAAAATAATTATCTCCACAAATTATAGTTCCAATTACTTCTCCTTCATCTTTTATTAAATCATTAAAACCTAAAGCAGGACCTATAGTCTCTTTTTGAAACTAGGTTCTATACCAGCTTTTTCTTCACCACCTATTTGACCAAAAAACTGGTTTACATAGTATAATACTTTAAATTTTTCTGTCATTTGCTATCCTCCTTTCACCAGTATTTAATACAACTCTACTGTTAAATTGTGATATCCAATTTCTGAAGTAGAGCCTACTACAGCATTTAATTCACACATTAGTGTTCCATCTTCTAGTAGTGCACCATCCCATCCTCCTGCTAGAGTTGCTATAGCTTCTGCATTTCCAATTACTTTATCAGCAGGTGGCAAAGTAACTACATGGCTTACATTTCCTGTAGACACAACAGCTATAGCTTCTGGAGCTGTATCTGCTAAAGGCTGACTCATTCCATCTCTACCTGAACATTCATCTGTAATCAATACAGTTTTTATTCCTAACTTTTCTAATCTTTTACATATCATTAATAAGTCTGAATCTGGATTTCCATAACCCTCTTCCGATACTATGACTCCATCTGCACCGAGCATTCTACATATTTTTGCTGTATAATCACAAGTTCTAAATTTTCCATCTAATGTAGTAAGTTCCGGTGTCATTATTACGCCCATGAAATTCAATGTCTTTCCATGTTCTTCATATAAATCTAAAATAACTGAGTTATTTTGATGCTGATAAGTGGTAATCTTATCACAAGCAGCAACACAGTTGCCACTTACTACTGCTCCATCAAGTTCTTCATTTGGATGAAGTAAAGTTGGTAGTATCAATTGGCTATTTACTCCATAAATATAGGTGTCATGAAGAAGCCCTTGTGAAATAAGCATTTCCACATATAAAACCTTTGGTAAATCTGGATATTTAGTGATTTCTTCAGCTATACTATCCATTTCATAATTTAGTATTTCATCTGGTTCTACCCCTCTACCAGCTTCTCCTAGATATTCTGCTGCTCTAAGTCCTGCTACTCTAAGGGTTCCTTCATGGGTATGAGGATCTAATCCTTCAACAGGAGTAATATCTATTACCAAATTATAAGTTTTAGAAAAAGGTGTCCACTTAGCTCCCTCACCCCCCCACATGTCAATTACTCCTTCTTGGAAACCTACAATATCTCCAATAGTTACTACAGCAGCACCATGGAGTATATTTACCTTTCCTTCTCCTACCTGCTCCATTTTAGAAAAAGCTCCTGGAAATCCTTTCCCAGTTCCTTGGATTTTTACTCTAGGCTCTATTACGTCTTTTACAGGAATAATTCTTATTTTTTTCTCCTGGCCTTGCAATATCAACTTTTATATCTTGTATTTTGTCATCTTCTTTAAGGATATTTATTATTTCTTCCTTATTTACTATTAGTACTCCATTTTTTTACAGAAGTTTTTTTTCACCAAATTGGATGTCTTTAATATAAATCCTTCTATGCTCTAGTTTCAAAAAAATCACCTCCAAATAGTTTTAAACAAAATTACTAATCAAGCTGGTTTTAAAATTTTTTTAGTGTAGAACTTAGAAGTTCCTTGTCTATTAATGCATAACTATAACTATTTTCCTTATCTACTTTTCTCATATCCATATGTTTTTTTATAGTTCATAATGCTATTTTCAATAATTTCTACATATAAATCGTTTATTTCCTCCTTTTCTTCCCCAACTACTATAGAACGATAAGGTGAAAATAGCATTCTAATACTTGCACCTAAAGGATGACTAACTAACTCTACACCTTCATGAACTAAATCTCTAACTTTAATTAATACATCTAAAAAAAGAACCTTCAACAAATAAACAATTATCATACTCATCTTTCACTAATGGATTATTGGTAATTATTAAATATTTCGTCTTCTTCCACCTTCCTCCATAAAAAATTAAATAGACAGCTATGTGGTTATTTTGTCCTTACTAATATGTTTTATTTATTAATATTTATTTGGATTTTTTTTGCATTGGCATATTTATCCAATCAAAATAAAAAAAATTCACCTGTAATTATTTAAAATTACAGGTGAATTCCTATATACTATATAAATTAGTTTAATTTTCCCCCCCAATATTTTACACAAATTTAACATTAAGTACCCAATAGATTTAACATTGGCAATATACTATTAAGATGAAAATAATTTGAAAGAGGTGTTAATATGAAAAAAAATAATTAGTTTAAGTTTATTATTAATTATGATTGCTACATTTATAGTTGGATGTAATAATGCAGGTAAAAGTTCATCTAATTTAGGAGAGTTTAATTTAGATAATACCATAAATGTAGTAAGTAGGGAGGACGGTTCTGGCACTAGGGGGGGAGCTTTTATAGAGATAGTAGGGGTTTTAGAAAAAGATGGAGAAGGTAATGAAGTTGACAATACCTATGAAGAAGCAATAATTCAAAATGCAACAGATGCAGTAATAACTACTGTTCAAGGAGACGAATATGCAATAGGTTATATTTCACTAGGTTCCCTTAATGATACGGTTAAAGCTTTAAAAATAGAAGGGGGGGTTGAAGCCACTTCAGAGAGTATTCAAAATAATAGTTATAAAATTGCAAGGCCTTTTAATATTGGATATAAGGAAGGTTTAAGTCCCTTGGAAAAAGATTTTCTAGATTTTATATTAAGTGCTGAAGGCCAAAATATAGTTTTAAATGAAGGCTATGTACAAGTAAAAGAAGATTTACCTAAATACAAAGTTGGGGAACAAGAAGGTAAAATTATAGTGGCAGGTTCCACTTCAGTAACTCCTGTAATGGAAAAATTGGCAGAAGCCTATGAAAACATTCATCCTAAGGTTTCAATAGAAATCCAATCTACTGGTTCTTCAGCAGGTATACAAGCTGCTATAGAGGGAAGTGCTGATTTAGCTATGGCCTCTCGTGAATTAAAGGATTCAGAATTAAAAGAATTAACTGCAGAAGTAATTGCCATAGATGGTATAGCTATTATAGTAAATAAGGAAAATCCAATAGAAGATTTAAGTTTAAGTGATATAAAATCCATTTATATTGGAGAAATAACTACATGGAATCAACTGGTAAAATAGTCTATTTAGACTATTTTATCTTTTAACACTAAAAATGTTGACGAAAAGGAGAAATTATGAAGAATAAATTTATAGATACTTTTATGAAAAATATTTTTATTATTTCTGCTATGACTTCTATTGTAGCTATTGTTTTAATTTGTATATTTATATTTGCTGGAGGAGTGCCGTTTATTAAAGAATATGGATTAATTAATTTTCTATTTGGTACCCTTTGGAAACCAACAGATACTCCTCCTTCTTATGGAATTTTACCTATGGTTTTAGGG
>JMBV01000458.1_pt1 | contig 12849 bp, 19 predicted proteins | sample 616531 | NCBI WGS metagenome assembly JMBV01 (sample SAMN02727904, study PRJNA239997) | anaerobic digester metagenome | biome: anaerobic digester; isolation source: mesophilic anaerobic digester inoculated with municipal waste water sludge... | place: Germany: Bielefeld University, CeBiTec ... | reverse complement strand
TGGATTTCGCGCAAAACACGTCCGGCGATAGCCCAGTCGCGCTTGCTTAATAGCCTGGCATCAGGTCCATGAGCTCGTTCACCCAGTTGAGCAGGTCCAGCACGGATTGCTCGCTGACATCAACGATGTTTTTATCCATGATGGTGACAGCCAGAGCTTCTTTACGCAGACGTTTGCCCTTGCACTCGGGGGGGCAGGGCAGGAGCGTCATAAACTGGTTGAATTTCCAGCGAATCCAGTCGGAGTTTGTGTCGCGGTAACGGCGTTCCATGTTGCCGATGATGCCTTCAAACGCGGTGTCAAAGTGGCTTTTGCGCCCACTGCGGCCGATGTAATCAACGCGGAACTCTTTGCCGTTTGTGCCATAAAGAATCATGTTGAGATGCTTCGCGCTAAGCTCGCCGATGGGCGTTTCCAGGCTAAAGCCGGCATGTTTCGCCAGAGCTTGCAGAACTTGCCACGAGTACCCACCCAGGCGCGTGGAGTCCAGTCGGAGTTGGCGATGGCGCCTTCCTGGATGGAGAGTTGTTTGTTTGGGATAAGTAAGTCGGGGGGGTCAACTTTTTCAAGCGCGCCCAAACCCTGGCAGGTGGGACAAGCGCCATGGGGGGGCGTGTTGAACGAGAAAGTGCGCGGTTCGATTTCTGTTAATACCGAGCCGTGTTCGGGACATGCCAGGTTTTCGCTAAAGAGCAGGTCTTCGGGTGGGTTGGCGCTCATGTTGTGCACGGTTACATAACCATCGCCAACGCGCAGGGCAGTTTCTACCGAGTCGGTCAGGCGCGAGATGATATTCAGCCGGTCGTCTTCGTCTTCGGGGGTCTGCACAACCACACGGTCAACCACCGCTTCAATAGTGTGGGTCTTGTAGCGGTCGAGTTCAATATTTTCATCAAGGTTATAGACCACACCGTCGGCGCGGGCGCGGGTGAAACCCAGTTTGCTGATTTCTTCAAAAAGGGCCTGGTAGGTGCCTTTGCGCTGGCGAACCATGGGTGCCAGGATAAGCAAACGCGCGCCTTCGGGGGGGATCTGCATAATGTCTTCAACAATTTCCTGCGCGCTTTGTTTTTGCACTCTGCGCCCGCAAATAGGACAGTGTGGTATGCCGATGCGCGCGAAGAGCAAACGCAGATAGTCGTAAACTTCGGTTACCGTACCCACGGTTGAGCGCGGGTTGCGGGAGGTTGATTTTTGGTCAATGGCCACTGCGGGCGAAAGCCCTTCGATTGAATCGACATCGGGTTTTTCCATCTGGCCCAGGAATTGACGGGCGTAAGCGGAAAGCGACTCGACATAGCGCCGTTGTCCTTCGGCGAAAATGGTATCGAAAGCGAGCGAACTCTTGCCCGAGCCGGAAAGGCCGGTGATTACCACGAGTTTATCGCGGGGAATTTCGACGGTAATGTTTTTTTAGATTGTTCTCGCGGGCACCAACCACGCGTAAATTTTCAGCAGGCATATTTTCTCCAAAAGATTATTATAAAGCATTTGTTCTACGCCTTGCCTGACAACTGCGAATTTGTATAGGGCAAACGGGGGGGAATGTTTTCGTTAAGTCATTTTTTTTAGTTGCATTACCCTGCTGATGCATGGCGTCTTCGCCATGCATACCGTTTGCCCGCGGCGAGACGCCGGGGGGGCGAGCGTTATCAGTAACTGTCGCGGGGCGTCATGTGTGACCCGAACGTTTACCAATCATAATATCCGCCCCCCCGCGCAACTTTACCACGTTCGCTGAGGCGTATGTATTGAAGCAAAACGGAATGTGCACGGCAAGGATGCCATGCACCAGTAGCGTTGTGCAACTGACGTGAGCTATAACTCAGTTCCTGCATGGTCTCCTGACCGAGGAAGCTTCAAAAGCACTTCGGTGTGGACACCGAGTGCATGGTTTTTTTTACTCCACCCCTGCCGGTGTCCATTCATCTCCTGCCGGCGTCCCGCCGTGCAGATTCAATAAAACCAAAATAAAACTCGTTCTCGGAGGCGTCCTCGCCGACGAAAAGCATACCTTGCAAAAACAGGTCTTCTTGCTTCGGCGAGAAGCAGGCACAAGGCCTGCACTTCGGCAACAGCGAACGGGGGGGTGTGCCCGCGGCGAGACGCCGGGGGGGCGAGATTTATTGCTTCTCCTGCCAGCGTTCCGCCGAGTAGTATAAATCACCAAAACAGAATTTAACAAAGGAAAATCGCCCGCTGGAGCCAGGCTCGACTATAATATAAGAAATTTTAAGACTGGAGCCAGCCATGGAAATTTCCGCAGAAACCCAAAAGGACTATCAAGGTAAAAAAAGTAGATAAAAGCGCCCGGCTGTTTTATGGGCTTTCAATGCTGGGGGGGCTTAGCACGCTGAGTGGTGTCTTTGCGTCCCTGCTGATCATGTTCTATCAGGACTATTTTGGCATATCGACCAAGTGGATTACCATCGCTTTGCCGTTTACGCGATATGGAACGCCATCAATGACCCCCCCATCTTCGGGCAACTGACCGACAGCACCCGTTCAAAACATGGCCGGCGCATTCCCTATATGCGTTATACCGCGCCCTTTTCGCTTTGACGTTCATCCTGGTCTGGTTCGTTCCCGAAAAAGCTCGGAAACGGTCAAGTTCATTTGGATGCTGGTCTCGATGTTTTTATACGACAGCTGTTTTACCATCATCGGTTTGGTGCACTCCGCGTTGATGCCCGAGATGACCGAGTCGCTTGAGGAACGCTCGAAACTTCAGGTGAGTTCGAGTTTGTTTGGCCTTTTGGGTACTCTTTTGGGTTTTATCATTCCAGACCTGGTACGCCCAAAGGCAGGTTCCGCGGACACCAGCCTATGGCCCTTACGCCTGGCGATGATCGGTTTGGGACTTGTGTGTGGTCTGTTGATTTGGATTGCGACTTACAAAATCAAAGAACGCCCCGAGTTCAGCCAGGTGGATAAACCCATTCCCCTGAAAGAAGCACTCAAAGCGACGCTGACCAACAAAAACTTTATCGTCTTCGATATCGCCAACTTTATGGCGGTCTTTATGTTCTCGATTTGCATGGGCGCGATTTTTTTACGTTTCAGACTATGTTACCCAGTCGAATTCCTTATACCTTTTGGGCGCGCTGTTTATTCCGCTGGCGGTTAGCGTGCCGCTGACAAAATACCCCCCCTTAAAACGCTTTGACGCAATCGTTACGTTTCAGATTTATATGGCCATTACGAGCCTGGGTTTGCTCTTAGTCGCGTTTTTGCCTGCCAACTGGATTTACCTCGGCATGGCTATCGTGGGCTTTGGTTACGCGGGGGGGATTTTGGTAGGGCTGAATTTAGCCCTCGGTTTGATTATCGACGATGACGAAGTGCGCACCGGCGTGAGACGCGAGGGCAGCTATTTTGGTGCTAACGCGCTAATCACCAAGCCGGCAGAATCAATTGCCGCGCCACTCACCGCGGCGATATTGAGCGCGACGGGTTTGTAACGCGCGAGTCGATGGGCGGGCAAATCTTTCTCAACCAACCCGCCAGTGCCATTTGGGGTATCCGCATGATTGTGGGCTTAATTCCGGGTATCGCCTTGTTAATCGGCGCGGGTGTTTTGTTCTTCTTCCCCCCCTAAAAGGAAAAAGCTGAAAAAGATGAAAGCCCAGCTTTTGGAGATGCACGCCGAAAAAGAGGCGCAGCTGGAAGAGCTTCAGGCCCAGGAACCTGAATTGCTGCTAGCGGATCTTGACTGAAAGGAGAGCGCATGAAATCTTATCGTGATGTATTGACCATTAACTATCCGGGCAGACGCGGCTTTGTGAACATCACGCCCGAAGTGAACCGCGCCCTGCGCGAAAGTGGCATTAAAGAAGGCCTGGTTTTGGTGAACGCGATGCATATCACCGCGTCTGTTTTCATCAACGATGATGAGCGCGGTTTGCACCACGACTATGAGCGCTGGCTTGAGAAACTGGCCCCCCCACACGCGCCTGTTGAGCAGTATCGTCATAACGACACCGGCGAGGATAACGCCGACGCGCATATGAAACGCCAGATTATGGGGGGGCGTGAGGTGGTCGTGGCGGTGACCAACGGGCGTTTGGACTTTGGCCCCTGGGAGCAAATCTTTTATGGTGAGTTCGACGGCAACCGCCCAAAACGGATTCTGATTAAGATTATCGGGGAGTAAAAGGTTTGTTTAACGTGGTCAGGAGACTACGTTAGAACTATAAAAGAAACATAGCCACCTTTTTTTTGGGTGGCTATGTCTTAAATAATACAGTTATGTGCCCGAGAAAAAGCCCTATTCACCGCATTCGTCATGATGCTGGTGCTCATGGCAAACGGAGCCGGTGGATTTGAGCTCGCCTTTGAGGTAGCTTTCAGCAGCTTTGTTGGCGTCGCCACTGGCGCCAACGATGACTTCAATGTTTTCTCATTAAATATAGCAACAGCAGCACCACCCATGCCACCACTGATGATGACATTCACACCTTGTTCGGCAAGGAAATTCGGCAAAAAGCCGGGTTTGTGACCGGGGGGTTGGGCAGCGTTTCGGTTTTTGTAATTTGATTGTTCTTAGCTTCAAAAACGACAAATTCCTGGCAGTGCCCAAAATGTTGGGTTACGATGCATGGTCGCTTGCGACTGCAATTTTTAACATCTTATTTCTCCATTTTCTCTATAATTTCAGCAAGTGATTCCAGCCAGTTTTCGTCAAAATCTTCGATAGTGCCCTCATCGCAGGCCTTTGAAAGCCGCGGGTCGATGGGCAGTTTGGCCAGGACGTTTAATTGATGCGCTTTGGCAATTTCTTCAATGTGGCTTTCGCCGAAGATGGCATAGTCTTTGCCATTGTCCGGGCAGCGAAAATAGGACATGTTTTCCACCAGTCCGATGATGGGGGGGATTTGCATAATCTCCGCCATTCTGACCGCTTTCGCAACAATCATGGAAACAAGTTCCTGGGGGGGCGATGTGACCACGATGATGCCGTCTACCGGGATGGACTGGAAAACGGTCAGGGGAACGTCGCCGGTGCCAGGTGGCATGTCGATGAACATGAAATCAACGTTGTCCCAAATAACATCCGTCCAAAACTGTTTGACAGTACCAGCGATTAGCGGGCCCCCCCTTAAGACCACGGGGTCGGTTTCGCTTTCCAGCAGCAGGTTTACGGACATGACCGAAATGCCTGTTTTGGTTTTGACCGGCAGCAGTCCGAACTCGTTCATCCTGGCTTTGGTATCGATGCCAAAGGCCTTGGGGATGGATGGGCCAGTGATATCGGCATCAAGGATGGCGCTTTGATAGCCTTTTTTTTGTTCATGCTACGGCAAGCAATGAAGTGACCAGGGACTTGCCCACGCCACCTTTGCCACTGATAACCGCGATGACTTTTTTTACCTTGCTTAGGTCGTGCAGTTTTTCAGTTAGGGTGACGGGTTCTGTTCTTTCGGCGCAGTCTGCCGTGCAGTTGCTGCAGTCAGAATTACAATTTTCGCTCATTAATGTGCTCCTTCGTATTGATAAGGTTTATAGTCGTTTGATGGTCCGCGCATAGACTTCTCTTACCGCGCTGCCGGATGGGCAGTCGATATCGACAATGCTGTGACCGTTGTTAATTGCCCGGATGGCGTTTGGGTCATAGGGGGGGATTTTGCCAACCATGGCCAAGTCGTTTTCCTGGCAATACTGTTCAATTTTGGCTGTGTTCTCAAGGTTGTTATCGTACTTGTTGATACACACGGCTATTTTAACGCCAAATCTCGCGGCGGTGTGAATGATGCGCTGCATATCGCTGATGCCAGAAATGGACGGTTCGGCAACGACGAGAACCATGTCCACGCCACTCAGCGAGGCAATCACCGGGCAGCCGATGCCTGGGGGGGATCCATCAATGATGGCTAAATCCGCGTCGGTGGCATGTTCTTTCATTTGCTTTTTCACCTGGGTGACGAGCAGGCCAGACGTTCCGCTGCCCATTTTGAGTTGCGCGGTCGAGAAGGTTTTTTTCAGCGTCTGCGTAGAGCATTAAGTCGCCGTCAACCGATGGCACCATCTTGATAGCTTGTGCGGGGGGCAAACATAAGCGCAAACGCCACAACCTTCGCAGGCGTAGGGGGGGTTGACCTGGTAGCTTTCGCCGGCGATGATGGCGTCAAAGCGACAGTTTTGCCGGCAGGCGTCGCACTGAACGCATAGCTGGGAGTCGATTTGCGCTTTGTCCAGTCCAAAATAGTCTGACCTTTTGGTTCAATTTGCCAGTCGCTGATGAGATGCAGGTTGGGCGCGTCAACGTCGCAATCCGCGTAGGCTTTTGCGTTCGAGAGTTTGATAAAGGCGCTGGCAACGGTCGTCTTGCCGGTGCCACCTTTGCCACTAAGAATGAGAACTTGTTTCATGGTTGATTTCCTGTATGACGATATCGAGCAGGGAAGTAAATAGCGCGCGGTATTTTCGCTTTTGCGAACCGCGATTTCGGCGTTTGAATTTAGCAAACCCAGTTCCTGGTCAAAGGGAATACGATATAGGATTTTGATTTCCTTTTCTTCGCAGAACTTCTCGGCGGGGTTTTCTTCTTCGAGACATTTGTTGAGCACCACGCCAAAGGGTTTTTTTGAAGAGCCTAACCAGGTCGTAGACCATGCTGAGATTATGCGCGCCAAAGAGCGTTGGTTCGGCGACAAGGATGCAATAGTCGGCATCTTCAATGCTTTCCATCACGTTGCAGGCGCTGCCGGGTGGGGAGTCGATGATGGTCAGCGGGCTGGGCTCTTCCTGTTCCATCGTCAGTAGCCTTTTGATGATGGGAATGCCGCTTGCTTCACCGATATTCAATATACCGGTGTAGACGCTGACCTGCCCCGACTGGCCTTTTGGATGAGACCGATGCCTTTGTCCTTCTCGCTGATGGCGTTTGGGGGGGACAGACCAGGCTACAACCCCCGCAGGAATGGCAGACTTCTTCAAAGACGATGGGTCTGTCCATGATGAAGGCAAGGGCGTTGAAGCGACAAAATTCCACGCATTGCCGGCAGGCATTGCACAAAGCGGGCTCACTTGCGGGATTTTACCGTGACGACTTCTTCAGTCAGGTTTTCGGGTTTGAAAAAAAGATGCCCGTTCGGTTCTTCGATATCGCAGTCGATATAGCTGGCTTTTGCGCGACAGCCGCCAGATTGACGGACAGCAGCGTTTTCCAGTGCCACCCTTGCCACTTAAGATGGCGATTTTCATCTTACTTGTTTCTGTGGTCATGTAGTCCTGGGTGGATTTCGCTAAGTCGTGCCAGTTTCTTGTCTAAGAGCGCGTTGATGTTTTCTTCGGCGCTGCCTTCAATTGATTTATAGATTTCGATTTTCGCGGCTTCCAGTACATCCGCGGCGTTGTCGCCAAGGCGGGGTGTGATGAGCGCGTTTGCCTGCTGGTCAAGGATGACCTGCGCGGCTTTGATGCCCGCGCCGCCTCGGCTCGCGCTGGCGGAATTGTCTATAAAGACGCTTTCTTTCGTTTCAGTGTTGTAAATCAGATAGTAGGGAGCGCGTCCGAAGTGTGCGCTAACGCTTGAATTCAAGGTTTTTCATTCATGGGAATGGCTATTTTCATAAAATCCTCCATTTTGATTTCTGTGTCTGCCACGTCTGCGACGATGGCAGCCTCGCCCGCATTCCATTCCGGAGCCATCACATAGCTGATATTCTCCGCCTTTAATGTGCAGGATTTTGCCGCTTACCAGGGAATCAGCCAGCTTTTTTTTCGGGCTTCAACGTAAATGCCCTGGACGGTGCTGCGAGCGATATTCATTTGCTGGGCACACTCTTCTTGAGTGAAACCCTCTAAGTCGATAAGTCTGATGGTTTCGTACTCGTCAACCGTCATGTTGACATGACTTGCATCAGCGGGTGAATCAAGTGGGCCAAACCTGTTGTTATCAGGCAAAGAACAGACTTTCCGCCATTTTTTTGGCCTTGCCATGGTGTATCACCTCCGTTAAAAATCCAGAGATAGCTGGAGATGGCTCCAGTTATCTCTGATAGTTTAAAGATCTTCCAGTTGTTTGTCAATCGTCTTGAGACGGTCTTGCAAGACGGCTTTTTGTTCTTGAAGCCATGTTTTTGGTCTTCCGGAGAAGCTTGCCTTGCAGCAAAGCGTCGGCCGAAACCATGTCCGCGGCCGAGACCAAGACCCAGTCCCCCCCTGCCACGAAAGAATCCACGTTTAGTTTCTTCTGTGTCTGTGCAAAGACCCAAAGCTCTTCCGGTCATCGGTCCGGTGCCAGTTGGGCCAGTTCCATCTTTTCCAGGCATGATTAAAACCTCCTTTATAGTTTATGGCATATGCCATTTATTGTTATTGTACACTGTTTCTGGCATATGTCAATAACTATGTTGGACAAGTTTCAAAATCAGGCAGTTTTGATACAAAGTTTATACAATTTGTCAAAAAACAGGCATTTGGTAAAAGCTTTGGTTTTATTTTGCTGGCTTTTTACTCTATAATTAGGGGTAAGAATACAATAACAAACGCAAAGAAAGGATGAACCGAAGATGCGAAAATACGAACAAAAACAAGACTGGATGAAGACTCCCGTGGAACTTCCAGAACTCCCCTGGGCAAAAGACGCCTTGGCACCGATTATTTCTGAAGAAACAATCAACTTCCACCATGGTAAACACCACAACGCCTACGTGGTGAAGACCAAAGAACTGATTGCTGGCACTGAACTGGAAGACAAATCCCTTGAAGAAATTATGATTTTTGCCTGGGATAAACCCGAATACAAAGTGCTTTACAATAACGCCGCCCAGGTGTGGAACCACAATTTCTACTGGAAATGTTTGACCCCCAAAGAGAAATCTGTGATGCCCGATGAACTCCGCGATATTCTCATTGAGAATTTCGGCTCGGTTGAAGCTTTTAAGAAAGAACTGGTTGCTGCCGGTGTGGGTCAGTTTGGCAGTGGCTGGGCCTGGGTCATGCTTGAAGATGGCAAGCTTTCAATTTCAAAGACCCCCCCGAACGCGGAAGATCCCTGGACTGAGAAACGCTCGCCAGTGCTGACTTTGGACGTATGGGAGCATGCCTATTATCTCGATTTCCAAAATCGCCGCCAGGCTTATTTGGAAGAAGTGGTTGACAACATCGTCAACTGGGAATACATGTTGAAGAATATCAAACGCTTTGGCTAGACTTTAGTGTTTGAAAGAATGTAATTGATAAGCGGGCTTCAACCGAAGCCTGCTTTTTTTGCTACTCGTTCTGGCATCTTCGTCAATTGCATTAGGAAAACTTAATAATTTTTCTCGTTCTGTTATTAAAGCTATCCCATATCCAAAAAGCAAGCTAAAATGGAAGCACGAAAACAATTGCAAAGGTATTATTATGGATTATCAAGAAAACGAAGCACTGCACGAAAACAAATCACCCGCAAAACCCGCGAAAGCCATCACCCTGAAAACCTGGCTGGCGATGGGCGCCCTGGCAATCGTTGGGCAATTAGCCTGGGCGGTGGAGAACTCCTGGTTCAACAAGTTTGTAACCGACATGATCACACCCGACCCCCCCAGACCGATTGCCTGGATGGTCGCCGCCAGCGCCATTGTGGCTACGCTCACGACGATCTTCATGGGTACGTGGAGTGACCGCAGTCGTTCGCGCTGGGGGGGCAGGCGTAAACCTTTTATCCTGATCGGTTATGGCCTGTGGGGGGGCGTGATGACCGCCGTTTTCCCGCTTACCGCCTTGATGAAAACATCAGCACGGCGATTGTAATGGTGGTGCTGGTGGACTGTATCATGACCTTTTTCGGTTCAACCGCCAACGACGCTGCTTTCAACGCCTGGACTGCGGATATCACACCGAGTAACAAACGCGGGCGCGTGGAAGGGGTGCTGAACTTTTGTTTGTTCGTGGCTCAGCTTATCTCCTATACCGCGGCGGGAATGTTGATTGAATCGAAGGGCTATTTTGTCTTTTTCTACGCGCTTGGTGGGCTGGTTACCGTGATTGGCGTCATCGCCGCTTTGCAAATTGATGAGCCTTCCGCTGAAACACTTCCAAAGCCAGAAACTACGTACTGGCAGGATATCCGCGACTTGCTCGACTGGCGTGTTCTTGTGGAGAACCGCAAGCTCTTTTTGCTTTTGCTGATTATTACCATCGCGGGGGGGATAGTTTTCAGGTTTCGTTCCCGTATTTGATTATTTATGTGACCGACACCCTGGAAATGCCGATTTCGAGTTATATGGTTATCGGCGGGGGGGCGATGCTGGTGGGCAGCGCGGTTTTGGCGATTCCATTTGGTTTTTTTTGGCAGAAAAATTCGAACGCAAATGGCTCACGCTGCTTTCATTAATCCTTTCCGCTTTGGGTTACTTCTTGTTCTCGACGAGTACTAATCTCATCCTGTTGGCGCTTTATGGTTTGCTTTGGCTGGGTATGAACACCGCTTTCGCGATTGTGAGCATGGCCTGGCTCAAAGATTTATTGCCAGTGGAAAGCCGGGGACGCTTTTTGGGTGTGCGCATGATTTTCGCGGTTATGCTGCCGATGATTTTCGGGCCGATGATTGGTCAGGCGCTTATCAGACAATTCGGCACGCCTACCATGCTGGGCACTGAAGCGGGCTTTTTGCCCGCGCCGATTATCTTCGTGATAGGGGGGGCAATCATCACGGTTTTTGCTATAATACCTTTATTCTTTTTTTGACAAACGAAAAACGACTGACCAAACTAAAGCCTAAAAGACAGGAAAATATTTTGAAAGCAATACAACACCAAGCCCTAAAAACGCCCTGGACGCCTGCCGAGCCTATTCCTTTGCCTGAGTATCCCCCCCGCCCGCAGATGGCGCGGGAGCAATGGCAAAACCTGAATGGCTGGTGGGAGTATGCCATTTTGCCGATAGATGACGACCAACCTGCCAGTGCTGAAGACTGGCAGGGGCAAATCCGTGTGCCTTATTGTGTCGAATCGGCGCTTTCAGGCGTTGAAAAGCCCCCCCTGATGCCCAGCGATAAGCTTTGGTATCGGCGTACTTTTACGCAGGAGGTACCGGCAGGGCAACGCCTCTTGCTGCATTTTGGCGCGGTGGACTATGCCTGCGAAGTCTGGGTGAATGGTCATCTGGCCGGTGAGCACTGGGGGGGTGGCTATTTGCCTTTCAGTTTTGACATTACCGAAGCCTGGCAGACGGGCGAAAATGAATTGCTCGTGGCGGTTGTTGACCCAACAAATGATTCGTATAACCAAACCGGCAAACAGAGCCTGCGTCCAGGCGGTATTTGGTATTCGCCGATTTCGGGCATTTGGCAGACGGTATGGCTGGAGCTTGTACCCGAAACGTATATTGAAAAACTGGTCATCACGCCTGATATTGATATGGGCGTTTTGCAACTTGGTGTGGTTTTAAATGCTGACGCGGATTTGGCGCGATGGCGCATTCGGGCGCGGGTAAGTTTTGAAGGGGCTGATATCGCGCTTGTGGAAGGTCCCGCGCGGGAAGGCTTGACTATTCCTATCGAAAACCAACAACTTTGGCATCCAGACCATCCACATTTGTATGACTTAAAAGTGGATTTGTTAGAAGATGATAATGTGGTGGATAGCGTGGACAGCTATTTCGCCATGCGCAAGTTTAGCCGTGCAAAGGACAAAAACGGATACTGGCGCATGACGCTGAACAACGAGTATATCTTCATGTATGGCTTGCTCGACCAGGGTTACTTTCCCGATGGGCTTTACACGCCACCCAGCGAAGAAGCGATGCTTTTCGATATCGAATACACCAAAAAAAATAGGCTGCAATATGATTCGCAAACATATCAAGGTGGAGCCTATGCGATGGTACGCGGCATGTGACCGCCTGGGAATGATTGTGTGGCAGGATATGATCAACGGCGGACGCACGACCAAGGACATGGTGGTGATTTTTAGCTTCACCTCTGGCATTCACCGCTATGACCAGCATCGTTTTAAGCGCTTTGGCCGGCAAGATCCGGAAAACCGCAAAGAGTTTGAAATTGAGTACCGCGCGATGATTGAGACGCTTTACAATGTACCCAGTATTGCTGTGTGGGTGCCTTTCAATGAGAGTTGGGGGGGCAGTTTGAAGCCTTGCGCATCGCCAAATTAACGCGGGAGCTTGATCCAACACGTTTGGTTGACCATGCTTCGGGTTGGTTTGACCAGGGTGGCGGGGGGGATTTTCAGAGCAGGCATGTGTATTTTAAGAAGCTGAGCGCCTCGCAACCGGATCATCGTGTTTTGGCGGTGACGGAGTTTGGCGGCTACAGTTGCGTTGTGCCTGGGCATGTGTGGAGCGAAACCAAAAAGTTCGGTTACCGGCATTTTAGAACGCCAGAAGCCTTGATGAAAGGCTATCGGGATTTATTGCTGGAACAAGTGGCACCGCTTATCCCATTAGGTTTAGGCGCGGCGATTTATACGCAAACAACGGACGTGGAAACTGAAGTGAATGGTCTTTTGACCTACGACCGCAAAGTTGAGAAAATGGACGCGGACTTTTTGCGTGATTTGCATCAGGGTTTGATTAATACGGAAATTTAGACTTTGCGTATGTTGTGATTACGCAGGCAAAATTTTGCTAAGTAGAATAAAAAAAACGCGCCACAAAGACACTGGGGCGCGTTGGTTTTTAAATAACTATCAACTACTCAGGAAGTTGGAACTGTAAAAGGGCGTTGTTGCTGGCGTCGGTGACCCAGACGGAGCCATCCTCCGCAACAGCGATGCCGGTGATGATGCCCATCAGGTAACTGTTGTCAAAGCCACCCCCCCAAAGCACCTTAAAGTTGCCATCTTTATCAAAAACGATGACGCGGCCCAGGTCGGGGGGGTCGGTGATATAGACGTTATCATTCTT
>JMBV01000457.1_pt1 | contig 12886 bp, 27 predicted proteins | sample 616531 | NCBI WGS metagenome assembly JMBV01 (sample SAMN02727904, study PRJNA239997) | anaerobic digester metagenome | biome: anaerobic digester; isolation source: mesophilic anaerobic digester inoculated with municipal waste water sludge... | place: Germany: Bielefeld University, CeBiTec ... | reverse complement strand
TAAATCAGAAGGAGCTATTCCTTCAACATATTCATCTACAATAATAGTTTTCTAATTTTTAAAGTACTAAATTAAATAGATTTTTTTACAGGCTCCCCCCCATTTAAGGGGGGGAGACCTGCCTTTTAAAGAGAGCTTGCAACTGACAAGAGGTGATTATCTTTATGTATTGGAAATATGCTATAAAAAGGATCCTTATGGGTATTTTTATTTATGTTATAATCATTTTCATTTACTCTTTTCTTTTTAATACCGTAATGGAAGAAACATTGAACGGACAAATTATCGAACAAGTAAATGGTGAAATGATTAAGATTTCACAAGTAGGTACAGATCCTGATTATTTGTTGGAGTATAGGGAAAGAAGAATTAGAGAGCTTAGAGATATATATCACCTTGACGATCCATTGCTTTCACGGGTATTTTGGAGAGCAATAGACACTTTAACATTTAACTATGGTAGATCTACAATAATGAGATCATTTAAAGGAGAAACGGACGTTATCAAAATTGTCCTTGAAAGAATTCCTAATACCTTAATGTTATTTACTACATCGATTATCTTAGATATATTAATTGGTGTGTGGTTAGGAATCAAAAAGGCACAGAGGGCTGGAAAATTCTTGGATAAAAGTACCTCAATCATAACCATGACTGTTTATGGATTGCCTTCTTGGTGGTTTGGAATGGTAATGATAATGATTTTTGCTTTTATGATACCTATTTTCCCTTCAGGTGGCATAAGTAGTGTACCACCTCCAGAAACTTTCTTTGCAAAACTTGTTGATTTATTATACCATATGGCTTTACCTGTCATCACTCTAGTCTTTATTGGATTTTGGGGGGGTAGAGCATACTTAACAAGAAATATAGTTCTAGGAAACCTACAGGAAGATTTCATTATGTCTGCAAGAGCGCGAGGTATACCAGAAAGATCTGTTTTATATGGACATGCATTAAGAACCTCTGCTCCTCCTATTTTGACGATGTCGTTACTATCTCTATTAGCATCCTTTTCAGGGGCATTAGTATTTGAAGGCATATTTAGCTGGCCCGGTATGGGAAACTTATATTGGGCAGCAGTGCAGCAAAATGATATACCGGTTCTTCTCGGTAATTTATCAATAACCACACTTATATATATTTCTGGTATAGTATTGTTGGATTTAATCTATGGATTCCTAGATCCTAGAATAAAAGTAGGTGGGAAAGCGTGAGTACTGATATCAAATCAAAAAAAAGCACCAAGTAGAATTCAAATGCAACTAGCAGATTTTTGGAAAGAATTCAAACAAGTAAAATTCGGTATTATAGGACTTATTTTTCTAGTTATTTTTATCTTAATTACAATATTTGAACATTTTTGATTCCATTCCCAGAAGCGTCTACAAGGTGGCGGGATATTACTTATTGGGAAGATAATCCCAGGAATGCTCCACCTGTTTGGATCAATTGGTTTACCGAAAAAGATTACACACCTACAACTTATATGAACAACCTAGAATTTGAAGAAAAAAAACCATTTCTCCTACTATGTCAGTTAGCACAGCTATCTTAGAATACGATTATAATTACGATGTCCCACCTATAGATCTAATCTATAGAGGAAGATTCAAGGGATCGTTCACTTTAAACATAGTATTGGAGAGACCTGATGGCAACACTATTAATTTAGTAAACAAAAATTTTAGTTCACCTACATGGAAAGATTTTAGAGTTGCAATTAGTAATGAAGCAAAAAAAATGCTGTTCAAAGCTTTGCCAAAAGATTTCAAAATGTATCCTCTCAAACAATAAAAGTAAATAGTACTATTTTTTCTGAAGCAAATAAAGAAATTATTACAAACCCTGTACCTTTAAAAGGTACCTATAAATTTAACATCAATATAATCAAAACTTCTGAAGATACAGTAATTGAAGACCCTAAATTTATCTTTTCTGGAGCTGTGTCAGGCATTTTGGGAACTGATAATGCAAAACGTGACATATGGAGTGGATTAATAGCTGGCACAAAATGGGCTCTTTTCATAGGACTTTTAACTTCTGCTATATCAATATCAGTAGGGGTTATTTATGGTGTTGTTTCAGCATATTATGGCGGATTTGTCGATTCTATTATGCAAAGAATTTGGGAAATTTTTATGAATATTCCCTTGCTACCAGTTTTAATTGTTTTATCTGCCATATTTAAACCCAGTATATGGTCTTTAATAACAATGATGTGTTTATTCTTTTGGGTTGGCCCAGTAAAAACTGTTAGAAGTATGGCCTTGCAAATAAAAGAAGAAACCTATGTTGAAGCTGCTAAAGCCCTTGGTGCGTCAAATGGTAGAATAATATTCAAACATATGGTCCCTATCTTAATTCCATATGCATTTGCTAGTATGGCATTAAACGTGCCAAGCGCCATACTTTACGAAGCAACTGTAAGTTTGCTTGGATTAGGAGATGCTACAATAGTAACTTGGGGCCAAATTCTTCATGATGCTATGAATGGTGGAGCGGTTACAAATGGATTATGGTGGTGGGTAGTTCCTCCTGGAATCTCTATAGCTTTAATAGGAATGACATTTGCATTTATTGGTTTTGCAATGGACACTATCCTAAATCCAAAATTGAGGACGAGGTAGATAAAAATGAGCGAAGTGTTAACTGTTAATAATCTTAAATTATATTATTTTACACGCAAAGGAGTTGTTAAAGCTTTAGATGATGTTAGCTTTTCTCTAAAAGAGGGAGAAACCCTAGGGCTAGTTGGAGAATCCGGTTGCGGTAAAACTACCCTAGGAATGGGACTTTTACGGATGCCTAGCCCTCCAGGAAAAATCGTTGATGGTGAAATAATAATTGATAACGAAAATATCATTCACTTGAAAGAAAATGAACTAAGAAAACGGATTAGATGGAATAAAATATCGATGATATTTCAAGGAGCTATGAATAGTTTGACTCCAGTTTATAATATAAAAAAAGCAAATGTTAGAAACACTTTTAAATCATCGCGAAATGGAGGAAGAACAAGCCCTCGAAATAATAAAAAAAATACATAAATTATGTTGGTTTATCTGAAGATGTTTTAAAAAGATATCCTCACGAACTTTCAGGTGGAATGAAGCAGAGAGTAGTTATTGCAACTGCACTTTTTCTTGAACCAAAAATAGTTATAGCTGATGAACCCACAACAGCCTTAGATGTTGTAGTTCAAGCTCAAATAATTAATTTGTTAAAAAAATTAAAACATGATTTGAATCTTTCTTTTATATTTATCACACATGATCTAGCAACAGAAGCAGAAGTTGCTGATAGAATTATGGTCATGTATGCTGGTAAAATAGCAGAAATTGGAACAAATGATCAGATATATGGAAAACAAGGACCTTCCCATCCATACACAAAAGGTCTTTTGGGTGCTACTCCAAAGTTAAGAGAAAAAGTTGAAGAACTTGCTTTTATTCCTGGTACACCACCTGATCTTCTCAATCCTCCAACCGGTTGCAGGTTCCATGAACGCTGCCCTGTGGCTTTTGATAAGTGTATTTTAAATGAACCACCTTTAAAAGAGATAGAACCTGAGCATTTTGTTGCTTGTTGGAGGTGTTATGATGAATGATGAAATTATTTTGAGTGTAAAAAAATATAAAAAAATGGTTCCCACTAAGAAGATCGATTACTGAAGTTTTCAAGGGTAAAAAAAAGATGGGTAAAAGCGGTTGACGGTGTTACCTTTAATATAAAGAAAGGTGAGATTTTTGCTCTTATTGGTGAATCAGGCTGTGGAAAAACCACTACAGGCCGTTTGATAATGAAAATAGAAGAGCTTACTTCTGGACAAATCATTTTAAAGGAACTGATACATCCACTTTATCTTCTTCAACTGAAATAAAAAAAGTATAGAGAAGAAGTACAAATGGTTTTCCAGGATCCATACGCATCAATGAACCCAAGATTTAGAGTTAGAGATGTATTATATGAACCATTGATTATCCATAAAAAAACTAAAGATTCTAGGGAAATGGAAAAAAAATTGCCAGAAGAGCTCTTGAGGAAGTTAAATTAACACCTCCTGAAGAATTTCTGGATAGATTTCCTCATATGCTTAGTGGTGGTCAAAGACAGAGAGTAGCTACTGCAAGAACTTTAGTACTTTCTCCAAATCTAATCATAGCTGATGAACCTGTATCCATGATTGATCTTTCAACAAGGGCAGAAATATTACATATGATGAAGGAAGTCCAAGAAAATTTGAATTTAACTTATTTATATATAACTCATGATTTATCAACTGCTAGGTATTTCTGTGACAGAATTGCTGTAATGTACCTAGGTAGAATTGTTGAATTGGGAACTTCTGATGAAATTATAGAAAATCCTTTACATCCTTATACCAAAGCATTAATAGCAGCTGTTCCGGAACCTATTGCAGGTAAAGAAAATATTATTAAAGATATTCCCATAAAAGGAGAAATTCCTTCTGCAGCAAATATACCTAAAGGTTGTAGATTCCATAACAGATGTATATACTCAAAACCATTGTGCTATGAAAATGTAGATGATCCAGAGCTTGTTGAAGATTCAAATGGACATTATGTGGCTTGTTATAGATACAAAGAAATAAATCAAGAAGTGCAAAACATTTAATTAAAAAAACCCCACATTTTGTGGGGTTTTTTTTAAATTATTCATTTTTCAGTTTAATTTAGAAATAAGGACGGTAATTTGATGTATTGGAAATATGTTCTAAAAAGAATAATAATAGGACTTATCATATATGTACTAATAATATTTATATATTCTGTTTTGTTCAACGTTATGTTTGCAGTAAATAATTTCTATTTCTTGGAAGGTTCGATAATACCTAAGATCTTCACTAGTTGGTTCGACACTCTTACCTTTAATTATGGACAATCCAACGTGATAAGGTCTTTTAAAGGAGAAACTGATGTTATTAAGATTGTGCTTGAAAGGATTCCAAACACTCTGCTCCTCTTTACATCATCTATAATAATTGATATTTTTTTTGGAATATGGTTAGGAATAAAAAAAAGCTCAAAAAGCTGGAAGTCTTATGGATAAAACAACTTCTATAATCACAATGATTTGTTATGGGCTACCTGTATGGTGGGTTGGTTTAGTAATGATTATGCTTTTTGCTTTCACTTTTTCTTTATTTCCTTCAAACGGTATTCTTAGCGTTCCACCTCCAGAAACTTTTTTTAAAAAGAATGTTGGACATTATGTATCACATGTTTTTACCAGTAACAACCCTAGTTTCATTAAACTTTTGGGGGGGTAGAGCCTATTTAACTAGAAATATAGTTTTAGTTAATTTGCAGGAAGATTTTATTATGTCTGCAAGAGCTCGTGGTATACCAGAAAGAACTGTTTTATATGGTCATGCATTAAGAACTTCGGCCCCTCCAATTTTGACTATGTCTATTTTATCTTTGATAAATTCTTTCTCAGGTGCTTTAATTTTTGAAGGCATATTCAATTGGCCTGGAATGGGTAACCTTTACTGGGCAGCTGTTCAAATGAACGATATACCTGTCCTTTTGGGAAACCTATCAATAACTACACTTATATATATATTTGGGATGATAATATTAGACTTAGTTTATGGTTTTTAGACCCTAGGATAAAAATAGATGGAGCTGCATAAAGCCAATAAAAAAAATCCCCTTTATTTAAATGGGGGGGATGAATTAAATATTCTCTAAAGTTATTTTAGCCCACGTTTCTAATTTGACATTTTCTAACTTTTCTATTTCACTTTTGGTAAGCCAAGTACTTTCAAAATTATCTACTTCCTTAATTTCTGCATATTCTACATAACCTTCAAAAAGAACTCCTATATGAACATTAGAAACGTCTTCTGAGTTGTCTCTTATAATTCCTTTGTAAACGTATTTTGCTGAGTGAGAAAGCCATAATTCTTCGTTTATTTCTCTATCCATACCGTTAAAAAAAAGTTTGTTCTTTTGTATATCCTTCGTCTCTTTTATTTATATGTCCTCCAATACCAAGAGAAATTAGGTTATGAAGCCTTTTTTTTCTCCTTGATTCTCTGTTCTCTTTAATACTAAAAATTTATTATTTTTATTTTTAAAAACTATATAAGGAATTATTTGTTTGAATGATGTATCATCTTCTATTTTGTTTCTTTCAAAAAAAATCTCCATATTCTAGAACTTCAATAAATTGAGTAAAATTAATTTTTATGAAATTGTCATTAGTATGAATTTTTTTTCAACAAATAATTCTGTAGGAACTGCAAATACATGTTCACTCATTCTATTATCTCCAAGGAAATATTTTCGTTGGTATATATACATATTTGACCTGCAATGTGTAATGACTTTTGAACTATTTCCTCAGCATCTAACTCTGTATTTCTTAAAAGAGCCAGGGCAGCAGCATACGCATATGGACCTCCAGAACCAATAGCTATAACATCTTCTTGAGGTTCCATTACCTCGCCATTTCCAGATATTAACAACATATTATCCTTATCGGCAACTAGTAGTAATGCCTCTAATCGTCTTAATACCTTATCCATTCTCCACTCCTTTGTAAGTTCTACTGCGGCTTTAACTAAATTACCATTAGAGGATTTATACTTAGTTTCAAACCTTTCATATAAAGCTAATGCATCTGCGACAGAACCAGCAAATCCAGAAATTACTTTTCCTTCTCCTATTCTCCTTACTTTTCGAGCATTGCCTTTGAAAACAGTTTCTCCCATTGTTACTTGACCATCACCGCCTATAACAGTCTTTCCATTTCTTTTACACCAATTATTGTCGTTCCTTGAAATTGCACTTTTATTCCTCCTCTTAGGTTTCTTCATACTCAATTTAGATAATTATAAATTTATTTTCTAATCTATGTTTTGTCTAATTATTTTTTTTAAGAATAACTATTACACACTTATTTTTACTGAATTCAGTTTTTTTTGAACTAATCTAAGGAATTGAAAGGGATTCGCCGTCAAACCACTATATAAATTCCTTGTTTTTAAAAGTATCCAGATTTTTTTCAATGAATATCTTACTAATTTTTCAATTTTATAAAGATCTTTACAAAAATATTGAATGATTATTCAATATAGATTTAATAATATCTTCGAATTCTAAGCCAATTGCTTTTGCCGAAGTTGGTAGATCGCTTAAATCTGTCATTCCTGGTATAGTGTTTACTTCTAATACATAAACTTCATTCTCTTTTACAATGGCATCAACTCTAAACATATCTTTCAAAAATATTGAATTTGTAATTATCTCTCCAATTCTGTGCACCTGTTTTCTTATTTTTCAGGAGGGTCCATCCATGGTTTTAAATCAGTTAACCCATTTGTATACTTTGCTTCATAATCGTAAAATTCGTTTTTGGGAATGATACGCAACAATGGTAAAAGTTCAAATTCTTCATCATCCTCTATAAAAGAAATTGTAATTTCTTCACCTTTTATATATTCTTGTATCAACACATCACCAAATTCAAGTAAGTCTTTTTCTAAATAGAGTTTGTATTCCTCTAAATTATGAATTATATAGACCCCCCCTTTACTTGAACCACTTTTCCGAGGTTTAATCACTAAGGGAAATTCGAAAGGTGGATCTATAAAATTACTCGTCAAATATGTCCTAGGCATCTTCAAAGAATCTTTAAAAAAAGATAAAACAAATATTTATCATAAGTTATGTATGATGTTTCGGGATTGGAACATGTATAATCGATATCTAATACTTCAAAAAGTGAAGGAAGTCTTCCATCTTCTCCAAAATCACCATGAACAATATTAAACACAAATGGATAATCTTTTATTTGATATATAAAATTTTTGTCGATTGGATCTAAAATTATGGTTTCAAAACCTAAATTATTTAAGCTCTTTTCAATATTTTTGCACTTCTAAATGATACTTCTCGTTCTAATGAATTACCTCCAGCAACTATGGGGGGGATTATCACCTTAAAATTCTCCTTTTTATTTTTTTATCTTTTCAAGTTCAAAATACTTTTTATCTTTTTCACAATATAATTTTTCTTTCCCTCTACTAATTCTATAAAATAGTGTTTCTCCACATAATGGACACTTATATTCAGAGGGTTCATTCCAAAACATTTCACCACAAGCGGTACATTTATAGTATACTTTGCCTTTTTTTACTTCTTAATTTTTCTACTTCTCTACCACACTTTGGACAATTTCCTCGTGAAGTTACGTTTTTGGTAAAAGTACATTTTGGATAATTGCTACAAGCGATGAATTCCCCCCCATATTTCCCATATTTTAAAATTAATTCTCCGCCACAAATTGGACATTTTTCACCAGTTTTACTGTTTTCTTCATTTATTTTTAGATTAATTTCTAAAAAAATCTTTAATATACAACTTGTTTTTATGGTTACACCAAATGATTCTACAGGAATCTTCAAAGTTTCTTTGCATTCATCGCATGAAAGGTACAATCCGTATCTCCCAAAATTTAATAGCATCATTTTCACATTTTTTTTGCAGGGAACATCACTTTCATAATTTAATTCTAACTCTCCATTTTATTTCCTTTGAAGCCCTTTCAAGAAATTTTTCAAACTCTACGTAAAAGTCTTCTAAAACTTTCTTACCTTTGTTTTTCCCTTCCTCTATTTGGTCTAAATCTTTTTTCCATTCTCGCTGTAAATTTAACATCAACTATATCTGGAAAAAAAATTTTTCTAAAAAAATCGTTGACTACAAAACCTGTCGTTGTAGGTCTAAGTGTATTTTTATCTATTTTACTACATATTTTCTTTCTAGTAACGTTAATATTATTGTAGCATAAGTAGAAGGTCTTCCAATTTCTTTTGCTTCTAGTTCCTTAATTAAAGTAGCTTCTGTATATCTATTTGGTGGATTTGTTTCCTTTTCTTCAAATTTAAGTTCTTCATAAGTAATTTTTTTCATTTTTATCAAGTTCAAAGTAATTTTCTCCGTTTGATGACTTCCAAAATTTTTCAAATCCTTCAAAAAGACATTTTTTTAGAGGTTATTTCAAATGAATATTTCAAATTCTCATCTTCTATTATATACTTTCTTTCCTGATATTTTGCAGGAGCTGCTTGAGATGCCATAAATCTGTTCCATATCAAAGTATATAATTTTAAATGATCTCCTGAAATAAGCTTTTTAGCTTTTTCGGGATCAATATTTACATCTGTCGGCCTAATAGCTTCATGCGCATCTTGTACATTTGATTTTTTTTACCCTTATTTATATAATTCCCAACATATTGTTTTCCATAATTTTTCTCTAAATATTCTAAAGCCGCTTTTTTTGGCTTCTTCAGATATCCTTGTTGAATCTGTTCTCATATAAGTTATAAATGCAGTACTTCCTTCAGGCGTTTCTATACCTTCATACAAATCTTGAGCAATTTTCATAACCTTACTTGAACTCCAATTAAATATTGAAACCGCACTCTGTTGCATAGTACTTGTAATAAAAGGAGAAGGCGGATTTTTAAATGTTTCTTTTTCCTCTATACTAGTAACTTTCATTTCTTTATCTTTTAGATAATCAAAATTTCATTTTTCTTTTTTTTGCATTAATAGTTTCTGGTTTTAAAGTCTTACCATTTTCTTTGGTTAAAGGAATGATCAAACCGTTATGATCCAAAAATATTTTAAAATACTTTTTAGGTTTAAACGTAAATATTTTTCTTTCTCTGTCAATTATTAATTTTAACGCTGCTGACTGAACTCTTCCAGCACTTGTATTATAGTTTTTAAGAACTCTCCATACTAAAGGAGAAATTTTGTATCCTACTATTCTGTCTAAAATTCTTCTAGCTATTTGTGCATCAACTTTATTTAAATCAAGACTTCTAGGATTATTTACAGAATTTAAAATAGCGTTTTTTTTGTTATTTCTGAGAATATTATCCTATTTTTTTCTTGAGGATCAAGATCTAACAATTGTGAAAGATGCCAAGCTATTGCTTCACCTTCTCTGTCCATATCAGACGCTAATAATACTTTTTTTGTTTTTAGTTTCTTTCTGTATTTCTTTGATTACCTTTTCTTTATTTGGAATTATTTGAAATTCTGGCTCAAAATTATTTTCAATCTTAACCCCCCCAAACTCTTTTTGAGGTAAATCCCTAATGTGTCCCTTTGAAGCAATAACCTTATAATCCTTCCCCCCCAGATATCTTTCTATAGTCTTTGCCTTTGAAGGCGATTCTACTATCACAACATATTTTATATTTTCATTCTTAACGTCGTTCTTCATATTTTTGCTCTTTTTTTATTGCTCTTCGTTTCTTCATTACTTTTTCTTGCCATCCATTTACCTCCTTGAACTACTACAATACTCACTTTAGAGTTTCCAAAATCCTTATTATATGTATTTTTTTAGATTTGATTTTTTTTACAAAATGTTTCCTTACTTCTACTACTCACCAATTCTTAATTTTTTTAAACTTTTCGGTACTTGTACCAAGATAAAATGGGAAAGTTCTGTACTGAACCTGTTATAAATTCAAAATTCTATTTTTAGAAAATCTTCATTTCTAAAGTCTCTACTACTAAAAGCTAAGATTAATCGCTGTATTTTTCAATTTTCATTTTCTCTCAAGTCTTTTATCATATTCACTCCATGTAGAGTTTTCATTTATTTGAAGGGCATTTCTTATATTTTCTTTAGCCCGGGCTATCTTAGAATCAATGTTATCACTAAAATTTACAATCATCGCTTCTAAAGTTTTTGGTACAACAGGGCTTCCATACTCAATTTCTCCATGATGAGACAGGATAATGTGTATTATATGATCTAGATCTTCTTTACTTATCCGTTCTCCAATCTTTTCTGCCTCTTCATAAATTAGTTTTACTCCTAAAGGAATATGACCCATTAATTCACCTTGCTCAGTTTTTTTCTATTCCACTCGGTGTAATAACATATTCTTCAATCTTTCCAATATCATGTAATAGGGCCCCAGCAATTATTATATCTTTATTGATATATACTTCTTCTTCAGAATAGGTTTTATAAAGTTTAAGAGATAATTCAGTAACCTTCAAACTATGCTCTATTAAACCATTTTGATAGGCATGATGAATATCCATTGCTGCTGGTGAGGTTAGAAACATCTCCCTTATATAATCGTTTTCAATAAAGATTGAGGTTAGTAATGCTTTAACACCTAAATTTTCTACTTGAACTATGTAATTCTCTAATGTATTAATTAAGGTGTTTAACTCGGTTTGAGAACTCTTCATATATTTTTCTGGATTCACCTCTAAGGGATTTAATATTTCTATAGCTTCTTCATCATTGATCAAATTTATCTGAATTCTATTCTCAAAAAAAACAGTTTTTCCTTTCAACTTTATAACTTCTCCAACTTGAATTTTATTATTATTTTCTTCAGGATAATACCAATCAACTGCTCTAATTGACTGACTTTTATCTGCTAATGTTATTAGTAGAAATGATCTGTCAGATTTAGTTTTTTTGAAGCCTTTTACTTACTACTTTGCCTTCTACTTGTACCTCTTCATTAGGTTTGAGTTCAGAAATTAAATTAACCTGTTTGAAAGCTTCCTTTTTAACAAAATCAGAGTTATTATCTCCTTTTTGCCCTTTTAGAATTTCTCCTATTGAATAATTATCTCCCAAGTCAATTTCCTCCTCTAATGTAAATTCTTGGAACTCTCCTAGTTAACTTAGAGGTGATTTCATAATTAATCGTTCCTGCTTTTTGTGCTAATTCTTCACAAGTAATGCTTACTCCATCTTGTTCTCCAATTAGAACAACTTCATCTCCAACATTTGTGTTGACTTCAGTGATATCAACTACCATCTGATCCATAGAAATATTCCCCCCAATATTCGACATTTTTTTTCCATTAATTAAAACATAGGCTTTATTTGAGAGATTTCTAAAATAACCATCTGCATATCCTATTGGAACAATAGCGGTTTTCATCGATTTTAATGTGGTAAAGGTTCTACCATAACCAATACTTTCGCCAGATTTTACCATATTTATTTTAGCTACCGTGCTTTTCAATTCCATTACTGGTTTCAATTCTTCTACTTTAATAATATTTGATGGCTGCATACCAAAAGTTGCAACACCCGGTCTTACATAATCTAAAGAACTCTGCGGAAAAAAAATAGAAGACCAGCACTATTGGCTAGATGTCTTATCTTTATATCAATTCCCTCATTAATAATGTAATTTAAAATATTGAGAAATTTATCATACTGTATTTTAACAAACTCGTCTTTTTCATCAGCAGTTGCAAAATGAGAATAAATTCCTTCAACGTTAATATTATGTTTTTTTGATCAATCTGATTAATGTTGATAATTCTTCTTCTCTTATTCCTATTCTATTCATTCCTGTGTCAACATTTATATGAAAAACTAATTTTTTTTAATGTCTTTTCCTAGTATACCACAAGCTTTTTCGAGAAAGTCTATAGAAGTAATCGTAGGTCTTAAATAATCAGAATAATCTAATACGCTTTTTAAATCTTTAGGATCAAAATAATTAAAGATCAAGACTTTCGATAAAATTCCCGAGCTTAATAATTCTAATGCTTCTTCTAAAAGGCTACAGCAAACATATCATAACCCGACTTTAATGCAGCTTTCCCTAATTCTTGCATTCCATGGCCATAAGCATCTGCCTTGAGAACGGGCATAATTTTAGCAGTTGTACAGGAATTTAGAAATTCCAAGTTCTTAAGATATTTTTCGATGTTTACAACTGCAAATGTGTTTCTACCAATTATATTCATTGTATTAAAGTCAGATGCTATAAATCAAATATAGATTATATTAATCTATATTGAGCACCCTCCTCCTTTCAATTATTGACTTGTTTTATGAGTAAA
>JMBV01000456.1_pt1 | contig 12927 bp, 23 predicted proteins | sample 616531 | NCBI WGS metagenome assembly JMBV01 (sample SAMN02727904, study PRJNA239997) | anaerobic digester metagenome | biome: anaerobic digester; isolation source: mesophilic anaerobic digester inoculated with municipal waste water sludge... | place: Germany: Bielefeld University, CeBiTec ... | reverse complement strand
CTATCCATAGCATAATATCTACCAGATACTGTAGCTATTTTGCCTACACCTATTTCCTTTATCTTTTCTTCTAATTCTATTAAATCTTCTTTTCCAGCTGTAGGTGGCACGTCTCTGCCGTCTAAAATGCATGAATATATACATCTTCAAAATTTTCCCTTTTACATAGTTCAAGTAGAGCATAAAGATGTGTATTGTGAGAGTGAACTCCACCTGCCGACACTAAGCCCATAATATGGAGTTTAGAATTATTTTGCTTTGCATTATCTATAGCTTCTAGGAATTCTTCCTTTTTAAAGAAATCCCCTTCTTCTATATTTTTGCTTATATTAGTTAATTCTTGATAAATTATCCTTCCTGCCCCCCCAATATTTAAATGACCAACTTCCGAATTGCCCATTTGCCCTTCTGGAAGGCCTACGGCCAATCCACTGGCCTCTAATTTAGTATTAGGGTATTCCATCATAAATTTATCAAAATTTGGAGTATTGGCTAAGTATATTGCATTTCCATTATATTCTTTCCCAATTCCCCATCCATCTAGTATTATTAACATTACTGGCTTTTCATGATTTTTCCTCCAACTAATGGTTCACTAGTTTCACAAAATCCTCTGCTACTAAACTAGCACCTCCAACTAATGCTCCATCTATGTCTTCTTTTTCCATTAATTCAGCTATGGTCTGCGGCTTAACACTTCCACCATATTGAATTCTAATATTTTCACCTGTATTTTCATCGTATTTTTCCACAATTATATTCCTAATAAATTTACACATTTGATTTGCATCTTCACTAGATGCAGTTTTTCCTGTGCCTATTGCCCATATTGGCTCATAGGCTATAACTATATTTTCTACATCTTTTATATCTATATCTTCAAAGGCTCTTAATATTTGTTTCTTTACTACTTTTTCTTCTTCTCCAGCTTCTCTTTCTTCTAAAGTTTCCCCTACGCATACTATTGTTTTAATATTATGTTTTAAAGCTGTTTTAATTTTCTTATTTACTGTTTCATCTGTCTCATTAAAATACTGCCTTCTTTCAGAATGCCCAATTATACAATAGTCTATGCCTATTTCTTTTAGCATTAAAGGTGAAACTTCCCCAGTATAGGCCCCAGATTCTTCCCAGTGAAGATTTTGGGCTCCCAATTTTATATTTGTATTTTCTATGGCCTTTTTTTACTTCACTAAGACTAGTAAAGGGAACACATACTACTGCTTCTACATTTTCATTTAAACTATGTTTTTAATTTCTTCTACTAAATCAAGGGATTCAGAAATAGTTTTGTTCATTTTCCAATTTCCTGCGATTATAGGCTTTCTCATGTCAAACCTCCTATTTGTCTTCAATAGCTGCAATTCCTGGTAATTCCTTTCCTTCTAAAAATTCTAAAGAGGCTCCTCCGCCAGTAGAAATATGGGTCATTTTTTTTCTCCAAGTCCTGCTTTTTCTACTGCTGAGGCACTATCTCCCCCCCTCCTACTATGGTAATAGCATTGGATTCTGCCATAGCAAGGCCTATGGACTCTGTACCCTTTTTAAAGTTTTCCATTTCAAATACTCCCATAGGTCCATTCCAAACTACGGTTTTAGCATTTTCAATTTCTTCGGAAAATAATTTTATAGTTTCTTCTCCCATATCCATACCCATCATATCTGATGGTATATTATCGTATTTAACGGTTTTAAATTCTGTGTCGTTTTTAAATTCTTTTGCTACTACTATATCTACTGGCAATAATAATTTAACTTGCTTTTCCTCTGCTTTTTTTAAGTAATTTATTGGCTAAATCTAATTTATCTTCTTCTAATATGGAAGTTCCTATTTCATAACCTTGAGCTTTTAAGAAAGTATAAGCCATTCCTCCACCTATTAATATGGTATCTACCTTATTAAGTAAATTTTCAATTACTCCAATCTTATCTGATACTTTGGCTCCACCTAATATGGCTACAAAGGGTCTCTCAGGATTTTCTAAGGCTTTCCCCATGGTGGTGATTTCCTTTTCCACTAAATAGCCTACTGCTGATGGTAATTCACTGGAAATGCCTACATTAGAGGCATGGGCTCTATGGCTAGTTCCAAAGGCATCATTTACATATAAATCAGCAAGGTTGGCTAATTCTTTAGAAAACCTTCTCCATTTTTCTCTTCTTCTTTTCTAAATCTAGTATTTTCTAATAATACTACATCTCCATTGTCCATTTTGGAAACTATATCCCTTACATTGTCAGATACTACATTGTCATCCTGGGCAAATACTACTTCTTGGTTTAAAAGCTCTGATAATCTTTTAGCTACTGGTGCTAAAGAGAATTTTAAATTTGCCTCTCCCTTTGGTCTGCCTAAGTGGGACATTAAAATTACTTTAGCGCCATTTTCAATTAGATATTCTATAGTAGGTAGGGAGCTAGTAATTCTTCTATCGTCTGTAATATTTCTATTATCGTCCATAGGTACATTAAAATCACATCTAACTATTACATTTTTACCTTGAACTTGTAAATCTTCTAAGGATTTTTATTTAGCATAATATCACCCTTTCTTTCAGTTTACAGTTATTTTATTATCATCCTAAGGCAGTAACGAAGGATCTCTAAATAATACAGAATAGGGGGGGTCCTTCGCTTACGCTTAGGATGACAAGTGGTGCAAAAGTCTCCGATGCAGTTTGGAAAATAATGGACTGCACAGAGAACTGTCCCCAGTGCAGTTCACTATTTATTTGCTACCATTGCTGCTAGGTCTACTACTCTTCTAGAGTATCCCCCCCATTCATTGTCATACCAAGATACTACTTTTACCATATCATCTATTACCATAGTGGATAATCCGTCTACTATTGAGGAATGTGGGTCTCCTTTATAATCTATGGATACTAATGGTTCTTCTGAGAAACCTAGCACTCCCTTCATTGGGCCTTCTGCTGCTGCTTTTAATGCTGCATTTACTTCTTCTGCTGTAGTTGCTTTCTCTACTTGGAAAGTAACATCTACTACAGATACTGTTGGAGTAGGTACTCTCATGGCAAATCCGTTTAATTTCCCTTTTAATTCTGGTATTACTAATGCCACTGCCTTAGCTGCTCCTGTTGTAGTTGGTATTATAGATTCTGCTGCTGCTCTTGCCCTTCTTAAATCCTTATGTCTTTTATCTAATATTTGTTGATCATTCGTATAAGCATGAACTGTAGTCATTAAACCTTTTTTAATTCCAAAATTGTCTAATATTACTTTAGATACTGGTGCTAGACAATTAGTTGTACAGGATGCATTGGAAATAATATGATGATTTGATGGGTCGTAGTCTTCATCATTTACACCTAATACAATTGTAATATCTTCATCTTTAGCTGGTGCTGTAATTATTACTTTTTCTGCTCCTGCTTGTAAATGTTTAGAAAGACCTTCTCTGTCTCTAAAGGCTCCTGTAGAGTCTATTACTAAATCTACACCTAATTCTTTCCATGGTATTTCTACTGGATCCCTATGGTCTACTCTTTTTATTTTCTTTCCGTTAATTACAAATCCATCTTCTACCACTTCTACAGTTCCGTTAAATTTCCCATATAGGGAATCGTATTTAAATAAATGTGCTAATGTGTTTAAATCTCCTGATGCATTTAGTGCTACTATTTCAAAATCCTCTACATTTTCTTCAAAATAAATTCTTAGAACATCTCTTCCTATTCTTCCAAATCCACTTAATCCTACTTTCATTGACATAAAAAAATTCCTCCTTGAAAAATAATATTTATTTAAAGCTAACTAGTAGCTTATTTACATATTTTAAGTATTTTCCTAGCTGCACCCTCATCTGTAATTATAGTCATATTTTTCTAAGGGATGCAATGGAAATTATGGCTTCTGCTTTCTTCTCTCCACCTGCCACACCTATGACACTGGGTATTTTTTTTGAAATCCTTCTAGAGAAAGGCCTACGGTTGGAGATTCCCATATTTCTTTTCCATCTATATTAAAATAATGCCCAAAGGCCTCTGCTACAGCTCCCCTTTCAATTAGTTGATCAATCCCCCCCTCTTGAGAAAGTTGCCGTCTTTCTGCCATTATATCTGCTCTGCCCATTCCAAATACTAATACATCCATATTATCAATAGATTCTAAAGTCTCTCTTATATCTGCCACGGATAATACCGCATCTAGGGCTACTTTATCTATATTATCAGGTATATGCAATAGTTTGTAATTTCCATCTAATTTCTTAGCCAATTTTGCAGCAATACTATTGGATTGAGTTTCTACATCTTTTCCTAATCCGCCTCTTGCAGGGGTTACAATTATATTGTTGGCGATTTTCCCCCCCACTGGCATTTCATCTGCCACATAGGCCATAGTAGAGCCACCAGTTACTCCAATAATATTATTATCCTTAATTAGCTTTTTAAGATATATAGAAGTATTTTTTTTCCCATATCCTTTAATACTAAACTATTATCATCACAATTTCCTGGTATTATTATGGTTTTCTCCACTCCAAGGGATTTTTTTTAATTTGTCCTCTAATTCTGTAATACCCTTTAATTGATAAATTACACCAGATAGATTATTAATTATTTCTCTGCCTTCTTCTGTAATATACATGCCCGTGGTTTCAATATTTAATAAACCCTGTTCCTTAAGTATATTTACCTCTGTCCTTATAGCCCTTTCTCCCGTATTCAATTTGTTCGCCAAATTTCTTCTACCTATGGGCTGACTATAGCATATGGTTCGCAATATATAATATCTAGTTTCCAGCAATTCTAAAATTTCAGGAACTATTTTCTTTTGAATTTGGATTAAATCTGTCATAGAAACACTCCAATAATTTTATTAAATATAGTATATGGAAAATCTTAGTTTTTATCTATGGGACTTTTATTGCCCACATTGTTCATTTTTTTTGTCCCAGGTAAAATAAAAAAAAGAAAACATTGGCTATATACTATTATAGACCATTGTTTTTCACTTTGCAAGTAGATAAATAAAAATAAAAGGTGGCAATCAAAACATCCCCCCCTTGCCACCCTTTAATAACGTTTTCTTATATTAGAGGATGGTATTTCTAATTCGTCTCTGTATTTAGCCACAGTTCTTCTAGAAATGCTAATGCCCTTGGTTTTCAGTATATCGGCTATTTTTTTGGTCACTTAATGGGGGGGATTTAGGATTTTCTTTTTCTATTATATCTCTAATCATAAATTTAATAGATGTAGAAGACATATCTCCTTGAACTGAATTTAGGCTACTGGTGAAGAAAAATTTTAATTCAAATACCCCCCTAGGGGGGGTTTGGACATATTTCCCATTGGTAGCCCTACTTACTGTAGATTCATGCATATCTATGTCTTCAGCTACTTCTTTTAACGTTAATGGTATTAAACCCTTTTCCCCCCCTATTTCAAAAAAAATCCCTTTGAAATTTTAATATAGATTCTACTACTTTATATATGGTCATTCGCCTTTGTTCTATGGAACGAATTATCCACATAGCAGAATTTAATTTTCCCGTAAGATATTCTGTAGCATTTGGATCTTTGTTTTGGGTCATCATATCTTTATAAAAGCTATTAATATTAAGTCTAGGCCCTGTTATATCATTTAATAAAATAATATATTCGCCATCAATATATTCTATACTGGCATCAGGGATTATATATTTACCTGATCTCCTGAATCTGAAAACCCTCTGCCTGGTTTAGGTTCTAAAGTCTTTATATAATCGCAAATACTTTGGATTTCAATAATATCCATATCTAACTCCTTAGATATTTTATTAAGTCTATTATTAGCTATATCTTCCAAATGATTTTCAATGATTTTTCCCGCATTGGGATTTCTATTTTTGTCTCTTTTAAGCTGAATTAATAGGCATTCCTTTAAATCTCTAGCACCTACCCCCCCTATAGGCTCAAACTTTTGGATTAAAGATAAAACCTTTTCCACCCTATTAATATCTATTTCTAAATCCAAAGAGATTTGTTCCGTAGTAGTGGTTAAATATCCATTTCCATCTATATATTCTATTAAGATTTCCCCCTATTCTTCTATCTTTTTCATCTATATCTAATACATTTAATTGGAAAAGCAAATTATCCTTTAAGGATGGAGAGTAGGTAATAAAGTTTTCATAATTATATTCTTTATCATTTTTGTCCTTCTGTGGTTTGTAATAGCTATCTTCTGATTTATCTAAGAATTCCTTCCAATCTATTTCATCTTTTTCCTTGGTATAATCTTCTATATTTTCATGCTCCTCTACGGCATTGTTTAATTCTAATAAAGGATTCTCCTCCATTTGCTGCTCTAGATATTCATTTAATTCTAAACTGGTAAATTGGAGTAATTCAATAGCTTGTCTTAATTCTGGTGTCATAACTAATTTTTGCACTTGTTCTAGGTTTAGATCATAACCTAATTTCATTAAGCTCACTCCCACCATATAATATATTAATAGATAAATATTCACTATCTATTATCATTATACCAAATGCTCGGAAAAAGACAAAATTATTTTAGATACAAAAAAAATGGGACGGTAAGAACCGTCCCTGCTGTCCCTATATTATCTTTGGGCTTTGTCATAGGGAATCCCTTCTGCTTTAGGTGCCCTAGATCTTTTTGAAGTAAATGCTAATACTATCATAGTAGCTACATAGGGTAGCATTTTATAATAGGTTTGTTCAATACCTAAATTGTGTAAAAATGGTATTAGAGAAACTGAATATGCCAAAGTTCTAAACAGTGAAAAAAACAAAGCTGCAAAAAAATATTCTTACAGGCCTCCACTGCCCGAAAATCATTACTGCTAAGGCCAGGAAACCAAATCCTGCCACTCCAGTATGGCCATTGACGTTTCCATCCATTACTCCTACTGAATAGAAGAAGCCTCCAATTCCAGCTAAAATACCAGAAATACTAGTACCTGCATATCTCATTTATATACATTGATGCCTACAGAGTCTGCCGCATGGGGGGGGTGTTCTCCACAGGCTCTTAATCTTAATCCAAATTTTGTTTTATAGAATACTATAACAGATATAATAAAAAAACAGTATGCTAATGGGAACTGTTAAGTAGGTCCTCTGGAAAATCATAGGCCCCAAAACAGGGATTTGACTTAATCCTGGTACTTCCCTAATATAAAAATTCATGCTAGTAGTAACCCCCCCATCGGAGTTAAAATACATTTTTGAAAACAATAATATGGCCGCAGGAATTAACATATTAAGGGCAGTTCCCGTAATAACTTGATCTGCTTTCATATTAACTGCAGCGAAAGATAGTAATAATGAGTATAATAAACCTGCTAATGCTGCAATTAACATTCCTAATAGTAATACCACTTGAGGATTTAATCCTAAGTCTTGAACAGCATAGACAAATAATGCTCCAAAAAAAAGCACCAAATAACATTATCCCTTCAAGGGCAATATTTACAATGCCTCCTACCTCACTAAACATTCCGCCCAATGCTACAAGTAGCAATGGCATTGCAACAGGAAGCATGTTCTGAACTATATAATAAAATGTTTTCATTAATTTGCCTCCTTTGCATCATTAGATACTTCTTTTTTTCTTAATACGTCTTTTGAAAAATCCAGCTAATGCTTCATTCATAACTGCAGCAAATGCTGAGAAATAAATAATAACAGCTATAACCACATCTATAATCTCTGGCTTATAGCCTACAAGGCTTGTTAGTGTACCTCCCCTTTGTATATGGGATACAAATAAGGATGAAAATATAGTCCCTATTGGATGGGAATTTCCTAAAAGGGCAACAGCTATACCATTGAAACCATTGGCTGCAATAATATTAATAGGCTCATAGGTCATACTACTGCCAGCAATAGCTGATGGTGCCAGTATTGCAAAAGCTCCACCTAAACCTGAAAGGCCTCCTGCAATTATCATAGTCAGTATAATATTTTCTTGCCCTTCATACCTGCATACTCACTAGCAAATTTATTAAAGCCTGTAGCCTTTAATTCATAGCCAAAATAGTCTTTTGGAGAATAATATAAAGTATAATACCTATTGCAATTGCTAAAATTATCCCCCCCCAATTTACATTAGAATTAGCTATGCCAAGGGACGGAATTTGGACACTTGCTGGTAAATAATTGGTTCTAGTTTGTTCAAATTTATACATAGTAGAACTTCCCTGAATTGCCATATCTACTAAATACATTCCAATATAGTTAAACATAATAGATGTAATTACTTCATTTACATTTAGTAATGCCTTAAAAATACCAGGTATAAATCCCCAAAGCATTCCTCCTACCATTCCTGCTAAAATGGCCACTATCCAATGTATGCTTGGAGGCAATTTCCACATAAAGCCTACATACATAGCGAAAAACATACCCATGGTGTATTGCCCTGAGGCTCCTATATTAAATAAACCCATATTAAATGCAAACCCTACTGATAAACCAGTCATTAATATTGGTGTGGCAAAATAAAACACATCCCAAATACGACTAAATCCACCTAAGGTTATATATCGGAACCCTGCCCCCCCTGCACTTTCTGGTTTGGCTATAAGCATTACAATAAAACCAAAAATTAAACCTAGTATAATGGCTAATAATGCTGAAGAAAATGAAGCAAAGCCACTACCATGAATCATTTCCTTGAAACTAAATTTATTTTTATTTGAATTTGTTTTATCCTGCATCGTTAATCTCCTTTACCACATCTCGTTTTGCACCTGACATGTAAAGTCCAAGCTCCTGAACATTTGTAGTCTTAGGGTCTAATTCCCCCAACAATTTCTCCTTCATATATAACTAAAATACGATCTGATACATTCATTACCTCATCTAGCTCTAGAGATACCAAAAACACTGCCTTATCAGCATCTCTACTGGCTATTAATTGTTTGTGTACATATTCTATAGCTCCCACATCTAATCCTCTTGTAGGTTGTACTGCTACTAAAAGATCGTGTTCTTTGTCTATTTCTCTTGCAATAATTGCCTTTTGTTGATTACCACCTGACATGGATCTAGCTAGAGTTAAAGGTCCTTGACCAGATCTAATATCATATTGTTCTATAAGTTTCTCTGAATACTCCCTTACTGCATCAAATTTAATAAATCCATTTTTCTGAAACTCATTTTGCCAATATCTTTGTAATACTAAATTTTCCTCTAATTTATAGTCTAAAACCAATCCATGTTTATGTCTATCCTCCGGAATATGGCTTATACCTTTAATAGACCTTTCACGAATAGAGGCTCTAGTTATATCTTCTCCATTGAGAATAATGCTGCCTGAACTTGCTCTATCTAATCCTGTCAATGCATTTACTACTTCTGTTTGTCCATTTCCATCTATACCAGCTAGACAAACAATTTCTCCAGCTTTTATATTAAAAGATATATTCTTTACTACATCTTTTTTTATGAATTTTAGATTGTACACTGAGATTTTCAACGGAGAGCACTACATTTTCTGGTTTGCTTTCTGCTTTATCTACCCTGAAACTAATGTCTCTACCTACCATCATTCTAGAAAGTTCTTCTTTAGTAGTATCTTTAACATCTACAGTTCCAATATATTGTCCTTTCCTAAGAACTGTACATCTATCTGCAACCTCCATAATCTCATTTAGCTTATGAGTGATAAAAAGTATAGACTTACCTTCTGCTGCAAAACCTCTCATAATTTCTAATAATTCTTTGATTTCTTGAGGCGTTAAAACTGCTGTTGGTTCATCAAAAATTAAAATTTCATTTTCCCTATAAAGCATTTTTAAGATTTCGACCCTTTGCTGCATACCTACAGTAATATCTTCGATTAGTGCATCTGGTTCCACTCTAAGTCCATATTTTTCACTAAGGGCCATAACCTTTTTTTTCTAGCTTCATCTTTCTGAATCAGACCTGCTTTAGTAGGTTCTATGCCTAATATGATATTTTCTAAAACAGTGAAAATTTCCACCAATTGAAAATGCTGATGAACCATTCCTATACCTAAATCATTGGCATCATTTGGATTGTTAATCTGCACCACTTGACCATTTTTTTCTTATTTCACCTTTTTCAGGTTGATATAGGCCAAAGAGTACAGACATTAAGGTAGACTTCCCCCCCGCACCATTTTCACCTAAAAGGGCATGTATCTCTCCCTTTTTAGTCTAAGGGTAATATCATCATTGGCAATAATACCAGGAAATTCTTTTGTTATATTGTTCATTTCAATAATATAATTTTCCAATTTAACCCCCCCTTCCACCTTCTATATTTTTATTCTTAATTTATATTGAAAATGAGGGAAATAGCTATCCCTCATTTTCAATATTTAAACCATAAAATTGACAAAAATTTAAAAACAGTTTAATTATCTAGTAGTTACTACAAGCTTTTTAAGATTTAATTGTTCAGTAAGTTCTTCTGCTGTAGCATATCCTGTTGTTGCTTCTATATCTATTTCACGAATTGGTTTTGCACTACCATCTACTAATTTTGCAAATACCGCTTCATATTGTTCCATAGTAAAGTTTTCAAATCTGTCAAATGCATCTGCACCTTCATCGCCTATTACTATTGTTGGAAGACTAACACCATCATTAGCTGCGTTGAAAGTTGTAGTTTTCCCACCATAAGTGTCCCAACTATCAGTTTTATAAATAGCTTCTAAAACAGCCTCTACTGACGCTGCTAGACCTTTTGTTGCTGATGTTATAACAGTTTCACTATCATATCTTTGGTCTACGTCTACACCTATAACTTTTGTATCAGCTTCACTTGCTGCTGACATAACTGATTTACCAACTGAACCACCACAAGCAAATATTACTTCTGTACCTTCTTGATACATAGTCTTTGCAGTTGATTTGTTAGTATCATTTTCTTCAAAATCACCAGTATAATGATATGTTACTTTTATAGAACCATCGTCTAAACCTAATTCTTCTGCTGCAGCCTCAGCACCTTGTAAATAACCATATCCAAAGGCTTGTACTGCTGGAACAGCCATACCACCCATAAATCCTAAGTTTTTCATGCCATCCATAACTGCTGCATATCCTGCTAAATATCCTGATTCTTCTTCTGCATATAATATAGATGCAACGTTTTCTTTAGTATCAAAGTCTTCATAATTTGCATCATGTGGTGCACCATCTAAAAGTATGAACTTAACGTCTGGATATTTGTTTTGTGCCTCATAAATTGGAACTTCAAATAAAAATCCTGGTGTTACTATTACTTTTGCTCCACCAGTTACTGCTAAATCTATAGCAGCTAAGTAACCTGCATCTGATGCTTCTTCTGGTTTAATATAAGTGTGTGAAATATCATTTTCTTCCGCAAAGGCAACTACCCCCCCTTCCCAAGAACCTTGGTTAAAGGATTTATCGTCTATATTACCTTTGTCCGTAATTAATGCAATTTCGTATCCACTTGCACTTGGTTTTTCTGCTTCCTGTCCACCATTTTCTTCTGGAGCATTGGTTTCATTGCCACCTTTGCCACCACATCCAACTAAGCTCATTAATACTAATACTATTATTAGAGAGCTTGCCAAAAACTTTTTCATTTTATAACCCCCCCTATTTTTTCTTAAAATATAAGTCTTAATCTATTATAACCTACAGAAAATAAAATTACAACTAAGATAGTTTACAAACACACGACAAAAAAAACTCCAAAGCAAATTGGAGCTTTGGAGTTTTTTTTAACAATGATTTTTTTTCTTGGGATACATATCCTGCTTTTCCTAATATATCTATAGCTACGGACATTTTTTTCTTCATTTACCATAATTATTGGACCTGTACAACCCATACCAGATTCTGCATAGATATTTTCTTTCCACAATACTCTAACAGCATCTTCCAATTCCATAATGTCTATACCCTCTATAGTAGCTGTAACAGTTTCTTTTTCTGGCATAGCTACTTCTTCGTCATCTTCTTCAGATTTTTTTTGTATCCTTAGTTAAATCTTTTAATATATTTTTAAGACCTGCTTTATTTGCAGCTTCAAATTCAGCTTTAGATACTTTTAACACATTTCCTCTAATTAAATCTGCTCCATAGGAAATTGCATTGGCTACAACTGGAATTCCTGAAGCTCTCGAAAGTATTAATATGGTTCTTTCATAACCTTCCCCAATTCCTGGGCCATAACCATAGCCAAGAGACTCATAGCTTCCACCTGTTGTATAGGAGGAAAATACCTTCATTAATATATTTCCAGTTAAGGTATCTGTAATCATTACATCTGGTACTCCTGCTAGTAAGTCATTTCCTCTCATAACAGAACCGCCATCTGCTCTCATGGACTCGGTTAAATTTACATTGTATCCATTGGTATTTAGTTCATTAAAGGCTCTTTCTACTTGTCTAGCACCATCTACATTGAGTATTCCCACTGTTGGGTTTTCAATGCCCATGGCCTTTGCTGTAACAATACCATTGATACCATTTATAACCATAGCCTCTACTCTATGGGGTGAGGAAGTTCCTGTAGTTGTGGCTATTATCATTTCCCTACCTTGACCAGGTGTAACTACTTTACCTACTGTAGATACTCCTATAGGGAAACTATAATGCATTGTTACACAGGCACCTATTTCTCCATTGTCTAATAATTCTTCCATTTTTCTATAGCCTTCGTCTTCTGTTTCGGCTATTACTTGTGTCAATTCACTATCTACTTTTGGTCCAATTAATACTACTTCTATAGATGGGTCTCTTTTTGAGCTAATTCTGCACCTTTTACTAAGTTTTCTACACCATGTTCACTACCTAATGTAGTTATACCTACTCTAACTTTTTCACCAAATTGGCCTGTTTCCATAGCATCTGCTATATCACTGAAAACTTTACCAACCATTTTTTTAACATTATTTTCTGCCATTTTATCACCTCTAATCCTGAAGTAGATGAGCAGCAAAATCTCT
>JMBV01000455.1_pt1 | contig 12943 bp, 16 predicted proteins | sample 616531 | NCBI WGS metagenome assembly JMBV01 (sample SAMN02727904, study PRJNA239997) | anaerobic digester metagenome | biome: anaerobic digester; isolation source: mesophilic anaerobic digester inoculated with municipal waste water sludge... | place: Germany: Bielefeld University, CeBiTec ... | reverse complement strand
TTTCCTTTCACAATACACCAAAATACATTATTTCCAGCTTATACAAATCACCCCTATATCAACATATTAAGATATACTAATACCTGAATGCAGGAAGGGAATTATGAAACAAAACGATCTGCCACTCTCAGAAAACGAAACACACCGAAAAGAACTGGAAGCCAAGGCTGAAATACTCAAAGCGCTGGCTAACCCCCCCGTGCGGCTATGCCTGATGGAACAAATCATCAAAAGAGACGAGACGACCGTTTCCGATTTGGTTACATGCATGGGCGCCAGACAATCTCTCATTTCGCAATACCTGGGCAGACTTCGCAGTTTGGGCTTTGTGGAATCCCGAAAGAGTGGTAATCTTGTTTACTATTCCTGCAAAAACAAGGCCGTTCGCGACCTGGTTGAATATATTTTGGAAAGCAATATCTAAAAGGAGCTAAATTATGAAAATTGTTATCGTAGGCGGTGTCGCCGGCGGAGCAACCGCCATGGCGCGCTTGAGAAGACTTGATGAGAACGCCGAAATCGTTCTCTTTGAGCGCGGAAAGTACATCAGTTTTGCCAATTGTGGCTTGCCTTATTACGTGGGCGGGGGGGCGATTGCTTCGCGCGATGCCTTGTTCGTCTCCACGAAGGAAAAATTTGAAAAAGACTATGGCGTTGACATCCGCGTTGAAAGCGAAGTCATTCGCATTGACCCGGCAAACAAGACGGTCGATGTTTATGACCGCGCCAACGAGAAACACTACACCGAAACTTACGATAAGCTTTTACTCTCAACCGGTTCGCAGCCCTTTGTGCCCAAAGTGCCCGGCACAGATAACCCCCCCAACGTATTTCAGCTGTGGACGGTCCCAGACGTGGATAAAATTGTCCAGTTCATCCAGGAAAAGCAGCCCCCCCAAAACGCGGTTGTGGTGGGCGGCGGCTTTATCGGGCTGGAGATGGCAGAAAATCTTGCTCACCGCGGCTTGAAAGTGACCGTCGTCGAGATGGCGGATCAGGTCATGCCCCCCCACTGGATGGCGATATGGCCAAACTGGTCGAAAACCACATGGCAGAAAATGGCATCACGCTGAAGTTGGGCAAAGCCTTTTCTGGCATGTCGGAAGATGGGCAAAAAGTAATGCTCAGTGATGGCCAGGCGCTTGAAGCGGACATGGTTGTGCTTTCCATCGGCGTGCGCCCCAACAACGAACTGGCCAAAGAAGCCGGCTTGAGTCTCAGCGAACGGGGGGGCGGTATTCTGGTGGATGAGTACATGCAAACATCCGACCCCCGATATTTACGCGGTAGGAGATGTTATCAGCGTGCAGGATTATGTCATGGGAACGCCAACCATGATTCCCCTGGCAGGGCCGGCGAACAAACAAGGCCGCGCGGTGGCTGCGAACATACTTGGCAAAAACCCGAGACTTATGTAGGCACGATGGGAACCAGCATTCTGAGACTTTTTGATATAACCGCCGCCAGCGTGGGCGCCAACGAAAAAAAACGCTCAACAAAGCCGGGCAGAAATATGGTCAGGATTACTTCATCGCGCTTTCGCACCCCAAATGCCATTCCGGTTACTTCCCCGGCGCGTTGCCCCTTTCGGTAAAAGTTATTTTCGACAAAGAAGGCAAAGTGCTGGGCGGGCAAATTGTAGGCTATGAGGGCGTGGATAAACGCATCGACGTGCTGGCAAGCGTCATTTATTTCAAAGGCACGGTAAAAGATCTCAGCCAACTGGAACTGGCTTACGCGCCGCCCTACTCTTCGGCCAAGGATCCGTTAAATTTTGCCGGATATATGGGCATGAACATTCTGGAAGGCTTGACCGACCCCCCCATTTTCTATCACGAGTGGGCCCAAAACCCAGATGCCTACACCTTGCTCGACATTCGCGAACCGGATGAAACCATAGCTGGCAGCATCCCTGGTGCGCTGCTCATCCCACATTCCCAGCTTCGCGAACGCATCAGCGAACTGGATAAAAGCAAAACCTATGCGATTCTCTGCCGGGTAGGCCGCCGCGGTTTTATTTCTGAGCGTCTCTTGAAACAACATGGTTTTAAGGTCAAAAACTTTGCCGGTGGCTTGCAAAGCTACCACGACATGGAGTACGACATCACAATGAACACAAATACAACCCCCCCAGATACTAAGGCGTCAAATATCCCCCCCGCTGAAATCGCGCCTGTGGCAAGCACGGTTGGCAAACTGGAAACCCTCGACGTTTGCGGATTGAGCTGCCCTGGTCCTATCGTGCAGGTAGCAAACACACTCAAGACCCTGAACGATGGGGGGGATCAGCTGGATGTGACCGCCTCCGATCCAGGCTTCACCCGCGATATCGCCGCCTGGTGTAAAAACACCGGCAACACGCTGATTAAAAGCGAAAGCGAAAAAGGCATCTATCGGGCTATCGTGCAAAAGGGACTTTCAGCTGGCGCTGGCACCTTGCCACAAACCGTGGCGCAGACAAGCGCTCCGCTAAAAGAAAAGACCATGATCATTTTCGATAACGATCTCGATAAAGCCATCGCCGCTTTCATTATCGCTAATGGCGCGGCCGCCATGGGCAACAAGGTGCACATGTTCTTCACCTTCTGGGGTCTGAGTATCCTGCGCAAGGAACAATATGTGCCCGTCAAAAAAGATTTCATGGGCAAAATGTTCGGCATGATGCTCCCCCAAGGGCTCGCGCAAGCTGGGGGGGCTTTCGCAAATGAATATGGCTGGCGCCGGCGCAAAATGATTCGTGGCATCATGAAGCATAAAGGCATCGACAGCTTGAACAGCTTATCCAACAGGCGATTGACGCCGGTGTGGAGCTGGTCGCTTGCCAGATGACCATGGACATCATGGGGGCTAAAACAGGAAGAGTTGCTGGACGGCGTGCAAATCGGTGGCGTTGCCACCATGCTCAACGACAGCGATAACTCCAACATGAACCTGTTTATCTAAACTTGTTTAAATTATAAGTAAGCCGCGCGGATGTCTATTATGCACTCCGTGCGGTTTTTTTGATTCTGATGTTTTGGAAAAAAAAGATGATACGATTATCAGCAACAGTTAAAGCCCACAAATAGCTTTTTATCAAGAACAGGAAATTTGGATGATCGATATAAACGTTTTTTTGAAAGACGTCCTGGCGCAAAACCTGATGAAACTGGCCGGCATAGAAGGAACAGAGAACCGAAAATAACCGAAGTGTCCGGTGGGCAACTGCAAAGGGCGTCAATTTGCCGGGCAGTTCTGCATGGGCCGGAGATTCTTTTCGGAGATGAACCTACTGGAGCTTTAAACTCAAAATCATCGGAAGAGATTTTGGACTTATTCGAAGAGTTGAACAAAACGGCATGACCATCCTGCTTGTCACCCACGACGCAAAAGTTTCGGCCAGGGCCAACCGGGTTATCTTTATGAAAGATGGTACCCTGGAATCAGAGCTTTATTTTGAAAACGAAGACCATCAAACCAGACTGGCACTCATCAACCAAAAAAATGTCTGATTTGGGTATTTAGAATTGAAAGATAGTGATTCTCAAGCCTTTATGAAAGTAATAATCTAAAAACAAAAAGGACAGGAATTAAATAAGATGCAAGGCCCAAAAAAAACAAAATCATCAGCAAAACTTCCGTATTCCCAGCCAACAAAAAGGAAATCTTTATGCGTTTACAAAAGCTGGAAACTTTGCAGTATGTAGCCACGCCTTACGCCAGCTTCATCCCAGTTGATGAAAAACAGCCTATCGAATGGAAGGAAGGGTCAAGCTTTTCCTTCCATTTTTATCTGTTTGGCATATTTCCCTTTGGTATCCATACCATTCATGTACTGGCCTGCAGCGAAGAACTTGGCATTAGCACCCGCGAGTATAACAAGCATGTACCTGTGTGGAATCACCGGATTTTACTTGAAACGATTGATGAGAACACGACTCGCTACACAGATGAAATTGAAGTTGGTGCTGGATGGAAAACTTTTTTTTCGTAGCCCCCCCTTGGGCAAAAGCGTTTTATGCGCACCGTCAACGAAAATGGCTGAAGCTTCTCTCGACCACGCAAAATTAATTGATAAGCTCAGACCATTAAAAAAAATAATATTTCATTACAAAAATCTCACACAAATATACGGATTTTGTAAATAAACCCTTGCCGATTTGGGGGCTCTCAATGTAAACTATTTACATGACAGTCCTATCCATTACAACTGATTTTGGTAACTTGAACGGTTTTACGGGCACGATGAAAGGTGTCATTTATGGCATCTCTCCCGACGTTAAAATCGTTGATATCACTCACGAAATTCCCGCCCAGGACGTGCGCACGGGTTCAATAGCCCTTTGGCGTGCCGTACCTTACTTTCCTGCCGGCTCAGTGCACGTCGCCGTGGTTGACCCCCCCGGTGTCGGTACCGCGCGCAGACCCATCGCCGCGAAACTGGGTGAACAATATTTTGTGGTGCCGGATAATGGCTTTATCACACCCATGCTCGAAGACGCTGAAGCCGCCGGCGAAGAAATCATCATCGTCCACCTGGACAATCCCGAATACTGGCTCGATACAGTCTACACCACTTTCCATGGCAGGGATATTTTCGCCCCCCCGGTTGGCGCGCACCTGGCAGCGGGTGTGCCTATCACAAAACTTGGCACGGTTATTCACGACCCCCCCATCCGCAAGCCTTTACCCAAGCCACAAAAGACAGAGCAAGGCTACCGCGCGAACATTCTGGTGATTGACGTTTTTGGTAACTGTTCCACCAACTTGCGGGTCGCGCAAGTTCCGAACCTTGCCAAAACCACGCTCAAAATCGCCGGGCAAAGCATTCATGGGATTATCCCCCCCTCCTACGGGCACCGCGCGCCTGGAGACCTGGTGGCGGTAACCGACAGCGAAGGCTTCGTTGAAGTTGCCGTCGTCAACGGCAGTGCCGCAAGAACTTTTGGCATTCAGCTTGATGATCCAGTGGAGGTCTTCTTTGATGAGTGAACCGAAACCCTTGCCACTGGTTGTTAAAGACCTCAGCTTTCGGTATCACACGCGCGACTCCTGCGCGATTCGCAACATTAATTTATCGCTTGAACCCGGGCAAATCATGCTTTTGGCCGGTTCTTCAGGTTGTGGCAAAACCACACTGATGCGTTGCATCAACGGGCTTATTCCGCATTCCTACAATGGTGAAATGACCGGCGAGATTCTCGTGCATGGTCAGTCCATTGAAGGCATGAAACTTTCGCAAATTTCAAGACACATCGGCACCTTGCTTCAGGACCCTGAACGACAAATTTTGGGCACTTATGTCTTAAATGAAGTCTGTTTTGGGCTTGAATCAATGGCATTGCCGCGCAAAGAGATGCTTCCCATCGCGCACAAAGCGCTTGAAAGACTGCGCATCCTGTATCTTAAAGACAAAGAAACCTTCTTTACCTCTGGGGGGGGAGAAAAACAAAAAGTTGCCTTGGCAGGCGTTCTTGCCATGGAACCAGACATCCTTTTGCTTGACGAACCGCTCGCCAGCCTTGACCCCGCATCCGCCCACGAAGCCTTGCTAGCCTTCCGTGAGCTGGCAGATGAAGGTCTTTCGATCATGATTGTTGAGCACCGCGTTGATGACGTCTTGGCTATCAAACCTGAAAAAGTTCTCTACATGGAAGACGGTGAGATTAACTACTACGGCGATGTTGCCGGGCTGATGGAAACAGTGGATTACAGCCGCATTAAATTACCCGCTGAAGTGATTGCCAGACGCGCCAAAGGCAAGGTGCATCCTGTTTTCAAACCCACCGTCCCCGAACTTGACAAGGATTCCGAACCCTTGCTTTCGTTCCAGGATGTTCGTTTTCAATACAAGGAAGACACTCCCGAAGTGCTGCATGGTATAAATTTGGATGTTCGTTCCGGCGAAGTCATTGCTATTCTTGGTCATAACGGCTCGGGAAAGACCACCATGGTGAAGCACGCCCTGGGATTACTCAAACCTACCAGCGGTAAAGTTTTACTGGAAGGTGTCGATTCCAAAAAAATCGACCATCGCTACTTCGGCCAAAACGATCGGTTATGTCTTCCAAAGCCCCCCCAGCCAAATGCTTTTTGCCTCCACAGTCCGCGAAGAGCTTGCCTACGGGCCCGAAAATCTCGGCTTCTCAAAAGAGCAGGTTGCAGAAAACGTTGACTGGGCTATCGATACCGTAAACCTTGAAGAAGAACTGTCCACCCCCCCACCATTGGCACTTTCCTTTGGACAGCAAAAGCGGGTCTCCATCGCTTCGGTGCTTTCAATGCGCTCGCGAATCTTAATGATGGACGAGCCTACCGCCGGGCAAGACTACTGGAACTATAAATCCTTTATGGACACCATCCTGCAAACACCCGGTTTTGACTCGATTATTTTCATCACCCACGACCTTGATCTCGCTTTAATTTATGCCAATCGTGTGATTGTGCTTTATGGTGGCGAAATCGTTGCTGATGGACATCCACAAGATATATTATTAGATGAAGAAAAAAATCAAAAAGTGGCGCTTATTGCCAACTTCTCTGCTAAAATTGAATCAGGAATTATGGCCAAAGACTGGCCAATATATGCGCGCTGAAGCGCTTAGCCAATTTATTACATAATACAAAGGAGAAATATTTATGGCAAAACAAACTGAGAAAAAGAGTATTTGGGCATTTGGGACCAAACAGGTCGTCTATGCCGCTATCGGTGCCGCACTTTATGCGGTTTTAACCTGGGCTTTTAACGTATGGCAGATCCCCCCCGGAGCTGGTAACGTTGGTATTCGCCCGGCTATCGTCATCCCCCCCATGTTCTTTGGTATCGCGTTTGGCCCAATCGTCGGCTTTATCACCGGCTTCGTGGGCAACATCCTTGCTGACATGCTCAGCGGTTATGGCTTCTGGATTTGGTGGGATTTAGGCAACGGTATCATCGGCTTGATCCCTGGCCTGTTCTCAGCCTTAATCGTCAAATACGATGAAATTAAATCCATCCTTTGGGGGGGTGAACTTTCAGTCATCGTGGGTAGCGCAGCAGGCATGGGCCTGGCCAGTGCATCAGAATTCTGGGTATCCGGCGCAGATTTTAATACCGTCCTGTTAGCCAACTTTGTACCCTCATTCGTGACCAACATCATTTGGGGGGGTCTCGTTTTGCTGCCCTTGCTGATGATCGCTTATGCGGCCATCCTAAAGCGCAGCGGTCGGTAATTTTAAGTTTTTAGTGAGGGCGATTTTTTTAAGAATCGCCCTCAAGGACGTATCAAATGCTGGTAAGCTGGAATTATCGTTTTCGCAACAGTCCCATGGATCACATTGATCCGCGGGCACGTTTCATATTCTCGTTCGCCTTGCTGTTTGCAGCTACCGCAACCTGGAATCCCATCATCCTGTTCGTCCTCTTTCTCATCGCCATCACCTGGTATCTGATGGCCCGCCTCACCTGGAAAGACACCAAAGTAGGCTGGTTCATGATTTCTATCATGCTTTTCACAATGATTGTCGTCAACACCATCATCACCGGCGGTGGGGGCTGGTGGCGTGGTGCCTCCGGGCGGTCAGCTGGTTTGGCCGGGTGGATTTGATCTCTTTGGCAAACACTTCACCTTTGGCTTGACCGTTGAACGCGTATGGTTTGCAATCTCGCAACTGATGCGCATCCTTTCCATTTCACTCGCTTTTATCATCATTCCCTACACCATGGACTCCCGTGCTTATGGCGTTACCTTCAGCAAATTAGGCATGCCCGACCGTCTCGCCTACACCATGGAGCTCTCTTTCCGCTTCATTCCAACCCTGGCCAGAAACTTCCAGGTGACTTTGGACGCCCAACGCGCGCGTGGTTTCGAACTGGACGGTGGAAAAGGAAATTTCATCAAGAAAATTCGCCGTGTCGCACCTTTGCTTATTCCGGTAACCATGAATGCCATCGTCTCCAGCGAAGACATCGCCAACGCCATGGATCTGCGGGGCTTCGGCGAACAAAAACGCACCTGGCTTTATGAACTCAAATTCAACTGGTGGGACTGGGCACTGATTGTCTTTTCAGTTCTCATGCTCGCCACAGTCCTGTTGCTCGCTTTCCGCTTCGACATGCGCCTGTTCAGCGTGCCAGGCTGGTTTTATGGCTTGTTTAACAAGTAAACCTCTTGGGCTTTCGCGCCAACATAAACACAACTTTTTTTCTTAGTTTCAAAACGGAGTAAATAAAATGGACCTTTCTGTTGCCTGGCAAGAGTTAAGAACGCGCGTCGATCGGGTGGATTTTTCGCGTTTATGGCGTGGTTTTCAACCAACAAAGTTCGCGGTTTACAACGATACGGAATGCTTTTTGATGGCGCTTACGTCGAAAAAAAACGGGTGCTTTCCTGGCGAACACCGCCATACTCTACAACGGCGAACACATCGCTATCTGGTATCTTCCCGAAGCGCCCAGCGACTGGGACCAACTCAGCGCGTCAATAATCCACGAAATGTTTCATGCTTTCCAAACGCATCAGGTGAATCGCGCTGGCCTGATGAAAAAGAAGCGCTCTTGCATTACCAGTATTCAAGTGACAATCTCTCCGCGAAACTCCAGGAAGCCAAACTCATCTCCGCCCTGTTGAATGGCGATTCTTCAGCCGATTTTAAAACCTTGTTGCATATCAGAAAGCAGCGCGCCCAAAAACACCCCTATGAATACGACTATGAAGCGCGAATCGAGCAAATTGAAGGAAGCGCCAATTACGTCGAAATGCGCGCTCTGGAACAACTTGACCCTGCCAAAGCGCAAGCCAAATGGAATGGCGCGTTAATAGCCGTTTTGGACCCAGCCAGCTATCTGCCCATCCGCATTGTGTCCTACACAATCGGCGCCCTGTTTCTCGCTTGTATTAAAAAAACATACGGCTTTTGATTTTGAAAGCTTCGACGACCAGCCTTTCTCATTGAAAATACTGGAAGGCGTTCAGCCAGCCACCTTGCCTGTCCAGCCTACTCCTGCTATTGAAGCCATCCTGAAAGCGTATCAAGCTGAAACCAACGCCATCATTGAAAACACTCTGACTAAAAACGAACTTGTGCTTGAAGGCAAATTTCCCTTAATCGGCTCAACGTCTACAACGCGCGCTGGAACGGGCGCTATGCCACGTCAAGCTATTTCATCGCTTATCAGGATGACGGGGGGGAGATGAAAACGCTATTTGGCGACTTTATTGTGGAAATCGACAAGGATTACAATATCCTGACCGCATATCGACAATAGCCCATATTTTCTCAGTTTCTGTTTCCATTCTTAACGCTTTCTTCATTCTCAGGCACGAACTTTGTGGTTTAATAAGGCTTAGGAGACATTATGATTAAACGAAAAGACACCTTAACAACTATCCCCAGCCCTGCCCTTTGGGCGGTCAAGGCACCATCTATCGCACCGCATTTTGCAGCCCGAAGATTTTCATGGCAAAGGCCGCCTTTTCGCCCACATGCGCATCCCACCCGGCAGTTCTATCGGCGTGCATGTCCACGAAGGCGAACAGGAAATCTTTTTCATTCTCAGTGGCAGTGGCGAAGTGCTGGAAAAAGGCGAGTGGCTGCCCATCGGTCCCGGTGATGTCGCCATCTGCCCAACGGTTGCCAGCATGGCATCCGCAACACAGGTGATGAAGATATTGAGATGATCGCGTTAATTCTCAACGTGGATTAACACTGCGAAGTTCATATTTAACACCGGTTCAACTGAAAAAGGAGATTGAGTAGCATGAAAGACTTCAGCAAACTGATAAAAACCCTTGAACACCTGGGCTATACGGTACGCGAATTTTCGACTGCCAAAGAAGCCAGCCTTTACCTGACAGAAGCCATTCAAAATTGCCATGTTGGCTTTGGTGGCTCCAAAACACTGGAAGCGATGGGATTGTTTGACCTGCTTTCCGAGAAAAATGCGGTTCACTGGCACTGGTTTCCGCAGAATAACCTTAGCAGGGCAGAAACATTAAAGAAGGTTCGCGACGCAGAAATTTACATCAGTTCGGTGAACGGAATCGCTGAATCTGGCGAAATTATCAATATCGACGGTACTGGCAACCGCGTGGCGGCAATCAGTCACGGTCATCAAAAAGTATACCTGGTGATTGGCGAAAACAAAATTGCCCCAACTTTTGAAGACGCGCTGTATCGCGCGCGCAACGTTGCCGCCCCGCTCAACGCTCAGCGTTTGGGTGTGGACACCCCCTTGCGCCTTAAAAGGTGATAAATGCTATGATTGTGATCGCCCACACCGCATTTGCCGCAATTTATCGGTGCTTTGGCGCAAACCTACCGGCGCGGAATATGAAATCATATTGATTCACGAAAACCTGGGCTATTAATTTTCAGCCAAATAGGACAACTATTTGGCAGTAACAATTTTTATTGTGATTCTTTTCCGTTTGGTATGTCTTGTCCACCAACAAGACTGATTTGAACTGTATTAATGCTATCTCTAAAATCCGAGCGTTTTGAGGCAAAGCCTGATATGATTAAGCCAAAGACAACAAGGAATCGCCTATGACAGACAAAGAAATTCGGCCTTTTGGCACCTGGCCATCGCAAATCAGCGCTGAGATGCTCAGTGCGGGCATCCGCCTGAATGACGTGCAATGGGCGCGTGGCAGCGACACCTTGGTATGGTCGCAATCTTATGAAGGACAAACAACGCTTTTCGCCAAGCCAAAAGACGCCTTGCCCTACCCACTGACCGATGAAAACAACAAGCCCAGCGGTGGCATCGCTTACGGTGGTGGTGAGTTTTTTGCCGCGGAAGATGGCGTCATCTTCACCGACCGCAACGGTCGCTTATACCGCAAAAGCTACCAGGATGGCGCACCCCCCCAGGTCATCACCCCCCCAGGCTTTGGGAGCGCCGCGACGCCAGTTCTCTCGCACAACAAAGACTTCGTTATCTACGCGCATAGCTATGATGGCATTGACCGCCTTGCCGCCACACGCGCTGATGGCAAAACCTGGCCTGTCATCCTGCAGGAAGGCGCGGACTTTTATCTCAACCCCCCCTGCCTAAGCCCGGATGACCGCCATCTCGCCTGGATTGAGTGGAACCACCCTAACATGCCATGGGATGGCACAAGCCTGAAAATCGCCAAACTCGATTCGCAAAGCCTTAGCCTAAGCGAGGTTCAAACGTTGGACGGTTTCGGTGAATACGCCTGCTATCAGGCCAGTTTTTCACCCTGTGGAAACTTCCTGGCGTGGCTGGCAAACACCGGTGAATTTGATGACCTTATCGTTTACGACCTGCGCACCAAAGCAAGCTGACTTTCATCAGCCAAAAAGTCTCCTGCAACCGGCCTGGATTGCAGGGCAACACACGCTCGCCTGGGCGCCAGACAGCCTTGCCATTTACTATATCGATAACGACCTGGGCACTTTAAGCCTTAAAAAGCTCAATCTTCTCAAAAGACATTCAGAAGAAAATGCCATTACCACGGTTGATATCGGCGATTTTACCTGGCTCGACCAGCTTAGCGTGTCTGCCAGGGGGGGCGAAATTGCCTTCATCGCGCAGTCTTCTGCTGAAGACTCACAGATTGTGCGACTTCATCCTGATGGCACAGAGATTATTTTTAAGAGCAGGGCGGCAGCCTTGCCCGTTGAGTACTTCGCGTCTGCCAGCCCTTTTAGCTGGCAAAGCAGCGATGGCGTGGAAGTGCATGGCTTTTATTATCCACCCACCAACCCTGATTACACCGCGGAAGGTCTGCCACCGGTCATCACAATCATTCACGGTGGACCCACATCCGCAAACTACAATGATTTTGATATGAGTACCGCCTTTTTCACCAGCCGTGGCTATGCCGTGTTTAAGCTCAACTACCGCGGCAGCACTGGTTTTGGAAAGTCCTACCGAAATGCCCTGCAAAAGAACTGGGGGGGCAAAATCGATTTGCAGGACGCCATTGAAGGCACACAGACATTAATTGATGCCGGTTTGGCTGACCCCAGCAACCTGGTCATCATGGGTGGCAGCGCGGGCGGGTTTACCGTGCTGAACGCGCTCATCCACCATCCCGGCTTTTCAAACTGGGCATCAGTCGCTATGGGGTATCTAATCTCTTTATGCTGGAAGAAGATACCCATAAATTTGAATCCCACTACAACACCAGTCTGCTGGGCGCCCTGCCCGAACATCACAATGAATGGCAGGCGCGCTCGCCGGTTTTCATGCTGATAAGATTCGCGACGCGCTGTTACTTTTCCAGGGTTCGGCAGACCCCCGTCGTGCCCCAGGCGCAAAGCGACAGTCTGGTTGAACAACTTAAAGCCAACAATGTGCCCCCCCATCTTTACCGCGTTTACGAAGGCGAAGGTCATGGCTTTAGACAAGCTGAAAACCTAATCGATTATTACAATACCATCGATGCCTGTCTCAAAGAGATGGTCATCGGCAATTCTACAAGTGAGGAATAATGGAGCATTCTAAGTCAAACACCGTCATAACCAGCCATACCATGTCGGATGGCAAAGCTTTATACGTCAAAATTTGGGGGGGCGAACCCGCAACTTGCCAGGCCTGTATTCTGCTTGTGCATGGCCTGGGCGAACACATCGAACGTTACGAACACGTTGCCAGCATGGCCATTTCGCGTGGCTTTTGCATGATTGGCTTTGACCAGCGTGGTCATGGTCAAACCGAAGGCAAACGAGGCGTTATTGGCAAATCAACGCAACTGATGGCAGACCTGCAAGAAATGCTTGGCTACGCGCAGTCGCTTTGTGGCGACAAACCCATCTTCCTTTACGGGCACAGCCTGGGCGCGCTCGAAGTGCTCTGTTTTGGGCTTACAGCCAAACCAAATATCGCGGGTATTATCGCCACCAGCCCACCCCTGGACACCCACACGACCAGCAAGATGCAAAAGGGTTTGGTGGGTATTCTCAAGGGGGGGATTTTGCCTAATCTCACCGTGCCCAACGCGCTGGACACCGC
>JMBV01000454.1_pt1 | contig 12949 bp, 19 predicted proteins | sample 616531 | NCBI WGS metagenome assembly JMBV01 (sample SAMN02727904, study PRJNA239997) | anaerobic digester metagenome | biome: anaerobic digester; isolation source: mesophilic anaerobic digester inoculated with municipal waste water sludge... | place: Germany: Bielefeld University, CeBiTec ... | reverse complement strand
AGGAATTATATAATGATAAAAAAACGAAAGCAAGAAAAATGAGAATAAAAAAATGGTATAGGAAAATGCCCCCCCACTCTTATATATTGTTGTTTATGATTATTATACTTGTAACTGTTCTTACTTATGTTATACCAGCAGGTGAGTTTGGAAGAGAAGAAGTCAACGGTAGGTTAGTAGTTGTTGCCAATAGTTTCTCATATACAGAACAGAATCCAGTGGGACTATTTGATATGTTTCAAGCTATACCAGCAGGTATGGTAGCTGCTGCAAATATTGTATTTATAGTATTTTTCGCCAGCGCCTTTTTTTTAAAGTTATTGATAGTACAGGAGCACTAGAAAATGGTATCGGTGTTGGTGTTAGAAAAATTAGAAGCAAAGAAACTTCAAGTACTGTTTTGATTTGGGTAGTAACCTTTGTTTTCGGTTTATTAGGTGCTGTTGTTGGATTTGAAAATAATATTGCCATTGTTCCAATAGGTATTCTAGTATCCCTTGCCTTAGGATATGATTTAATGGTTGGGGGGGCTGCTATGACAATAGGAGGTATTGGTCTTGGATTTGCAACATCACCTATAAATCCTTATACTGTAGGTGTTGCACATGAAATTGCAGAGCTTCCAGTATTCTCAGGATTTGGTCTTAGGACATTATATTGTTTATCTTCAATGGCAGTTTTAGCATTTTCTATTTCTAAATATGCTAAAAAAATCGAAGCAAATCCTAGTAGTAGTTTAGTTGCAGATGTAGATACAAAGGGATTAAATCTTTCTAAAAATATGGAAGACTATAGCATGACAGGAACTCATAAAGCTGTAATAGCAGTTCTTTTAGGAACAATTGGTATAATAATATTTGGTACTCTTAAATATAAATGGTATTTACAAGAAATTACAACTGTATTTTTCATAGGTTCAATTGTCGTAGGTATAGTATCAAAGATGAATCCAAATGATTTTGTAAAAATTATGATTCAAGGGGCTTCTGAAGTGACTTCAGGTGCTTTAATAGTAGGTGTTGCTAGGGCAATTTCTATAATACTTAGTAGTGGAAATATTAGTGATACTATTATATATAGCTTATCAATGCCGCTACAAAACTTGCCAACTATGGTTTCTGCAGTGCTTATGAGTTTAGTACATGGAATAATTAACTTTGTAATTCCTTCAGGAAGTGGGCAAGCAATGGCTACTATGCCTATTATGATTCCGTTAGGAGATTTACTTAATATGACTCGTCAAACTGCAACATTAGCATTCCAAATTGGAGATGGTATAACAAACCTCCTTTATCCAACATTAGGTGGATTAATGGCTATGCTAGCAGTGTCAAGGGTTCCCTTTGATCGTTGGTTTAAATTCATATTCCCTGTAGTACTTAAGGTTACCGTTGCTGGATGGATTTATACTATTATAGGTGTAGCCATAAATTGGGGGGGACCATTTTAATTATATTAAAATATAAATTCATAGTTGTATAAACTTTTAAAACCATAATTAATCAAATTTAGATTAGTTATGGTTTTATTTTTACTAAACTATCCATTTATCCAGATAAGGTGTTATAATATTCTTAAAGTTTATAAAAAGGAGTATGAAAGTTGGATAAAATAATAGGGATAGGTGCGTTAAATGAAAACACAAGACAATTTTACGAGAGAACTTTAAGGGAAATCCTAGGTGACAAATTTACTATTAAATCATACAACTTTAATAGATATAATACTGGTGTATTAGATGTAGATGTTCTTCTTATTTCTACGCCTCTTATGATCAATATAGTAAAGGAGTTCCTCCATAAGGATACTAGATTAATAGTAATGAGTAGAACCTTTACTAAAGAAGCTTATGATATATTGAAAACTATACCTAAGGGAACAAAAGCCCTGCTAGTAAATAATGGTATAGATACAACCTTTGAGACTATATCTTTGATTTATTCATTAGGATTTGAATTTGAGCTATATCCCCCCCATTATCCAGGAGTAGAAGAAAGAGAGCACATAGAAGTCGCAATAACCACCAATGAAGAAAAAAATAGTACCTAAACATATTAAAAAAAACATACAATATAGGCCATATGGTATATACAATGAGTACAATGGTTGACCTGTTAAGTGAGTTTGATTTAGATGATGGTGAAAAGGATAACATTTTATATAAATATCAAAAAAAGAATCATACCTCAAGAAAGGGGGAGTCAATACATTAATAGGCAATAATACAATAATAAAAACCTCTATGCATACTATTTTAGACCTAATTAATGATGGAGTAATAGAAACAGATAAAGCTGGAAATATTATAACCTTAAATAAAAAGGGAGAATCTTTACTCCGTATAGAAGAAAAGGATGTTGTAGGAAAAAAACATAAAAGATATTATAAATATAGATATAAGGAAAACAGATTCCAATGAAGAAATTGAAAATCTATTAATAAATTATAAAAAGGAAAATTTAGTCATTAACTTAAAGCCCCCCCTAAAAGTCTTTAATAATAAAGTAGGTAATATTATAACCATAGAAGATGTAACAGAATTAAGAAAATTAGAAGAACAAGTAAGACGAGAAATAGCCATCAAAGGATACGAAGCTAAATATACATTGGATAATATAATAGGAAATAGTGAAAGGATAAGGGAAACTAAGAAAATAGCCCAAAAAAATGGCTTCTTCCAATGCATCGGTATTAATAGTTGGAGAAACAGGTACAGGTAAAGAATTATTTGCTCAAGCTATACACAACTCTTCAAAAAGGAAGAACTATCCCTTTGTGGCAATTAACTGTGCAGCATTGCCAGAAAATTTAATAGAAAGTGAACTCTTTGGATATGAAGGTGGTGCTTTTACAGGTGCCAGAAAAGAAGGAAAGGCTGGAGTATTTGAGGAAGCCCATTTAGGAACACTTTTTTTTAGATGAAATCGGTGATTTGCAATTAAGTATGCAAGCTAGACTATTAAGAGTTCTTCAAGAAGGAGAAGTAGTACGAATAGGAAGTAATAAAATAAGAAAAGTAGATGTTCGAATAATATCCGCAACTAATAGAGATTTGCATAAATTAGCAGAGGAAGGTAAATTTAGATGGGATTTATATTATAGATTAAATATCTTTCCTTTAAGAATTCCTTCTTTAAGGGAGAGAAAAGAAGATATAGAAATTATCTTTAATTATTTTATCAAAAGGTTTAAAAGTAACAAGAAGGTTAGTCAAGAGGTAATAGACATACTAAAAAAATCATAGATGGCAAGGCAATATAAGGGAATTGAGGAATTTAGCTAAATATTTAAGTGAAATGGGTTCAGATCCCATGGTTAAAGAGGACTTGCCCTATACATTTGTAAATGAAAATTTAGATAGGAGAGAAATTAGTAAAGAAGAAATTGAAATCTTAAAAATAATATATGAACATATGATAGAAAAAAAAGAAAATAGGAAGAAATAAGATATCTTTACTTTTAGAAAAAGGAATATATTCTTAACAGAAAGAGAAGTTAGAACCATATTAAACAATTTATCTGAGAAAGGATATGTACAAATAGGTATAGGAAGACAAGGAACTAAGCTTACGGAAAAAGGAATAGAGCTTATTACTTAGAGGAATGGCAAAGGCTATTCCTTTTTTTATTTTTTTTAAATCTATATATAAAAAAAATATTTGACAGAATAATTAGTAGATGTTATTATATAACCATACCCCCCCAGGGGGGGTAATATAAAGGAGTTGATTTTATGGCAATAAAAAAATAAATATAGATGTTGTTGGTATGACTTGTGCAGCTTGTTCTGCACGGGTAGAAAAGGCCTTAAATAAAGAAGAAGGAGTTAATAATGCTGTTGTCAATTTAATAGGGCAGAAAGCAGTAGTTGAATTTGATGATACAAAAACTACTCCCTCCAATTTAATCCATATAGTTGAAAAAAAACTGGATATGAAGTACCACTAGTTCAAAAAAACCTTATTAATAGAAGGTATGACTTGTGCAGCTTGTTCCACCAGGGTAGAAAAGGTTCTTAATAAAATAGAAGGAGTAACTAAAGCCAATGTAAATTTGTCTACAAATAAAGCAACTATTGAATATCCTTCAGGTGCAGTAGATGAAGAAACTTTACTAAAAGCTGTAGAAAAGGCAGGATATAAAGGGGGGGAGATAGAAGTAGAAAAGGATTTAGATAGGGAAAAAGAATTAAGAGAAAAAGAAATTAAATCCTTAAAGACATCTTTTATAATATCTGCAATTTTAAGTTTGCCATTATTTTCAGCCATGTTTTTCCATATGGCAGGAATTGACAATATTTTAAGCAATGGATGGTTCCAGCTTATATTAGCTACACCTGTACAATTTATTATAGGATATAGATTTTATAAAGGCGCCTATAATTCACTAAGAGGTGGAGGGGGGGCTAATATGGATGTACTAGTAGCTATGGGAACATCAGCTGCATATTTTTATAGTATTTATAATCTATTAACTGGAGTTCATGGATATTATTTTGAAGCTTCAGCTGTAATAATTACATTAATATTATTAGGAAAGACCTTTGAGGCAGTGGCAAAGGGAAAAACCTCTGAGGCCATTAAAAAAAATTAATGGGATTGCAACCTAAAACAGCTAGAGTAGTTAAAGATGGAGTTGAAATGGATATTCCTATAGAAAAATTAGAAATAGGTGATATAGTAGTAGTCCGACCAGGAGAAAGGGTTCCCGTTGATGGAATCATAGTAGAAGGAAATTCTGCATTAGATGAATCTATGATTACAGGAGAAAGTATTCCCATAGATAAAGGAGTAGGGGGGGATGAAGTCATTGGAGCTACAATAAATAAATTTGGCGCATTTAAATTTAAGGCTATGAAAATAGGAAAGGATACAGTACTATCACAGATTATTAAATTAGTAGAAGATGCCCAAGGATCTAAGGCTCCAGTCCAAAGATTGGCAGACAAGATTTCTGGAATATTCGTTCCTGTAGTAGTAGGTATAGCATTAGTAACATTTTTAGGATTTTATTTTATAAAGGGAGATTTCAATACAGCATTAATAAATGCAGTAGCAGTATTAGTAATTGCTTGTCCATGTGCCTTAGGATTAGCTACTCCAACGGCAATCATGGTAGGTACTGGCAAGGGAGCAGAAAATGGGATACTAATAAAATCAGGAGAACATTTAGAAAGAGCCCACCAAATGGATACCATAATATTTGATAAAACTGGAACCATAACTAAAGGGGGGGAACCAGAAGTTACAGATATATTACCATTTAATGATATAAGTAAAGATGAATTATTAAGAGTTGCAGCATCTGTAGAAAAGGCCTCAGAACATCCATTAGGTCAATCTATAGTAAGAAAGGCTGAATCACAATTATTAAAAATAGTTGCACCAGAAAATTTCACTGCAATACCAGGAAAAGGATTAAAGGCAAATTTAGAAGATAAAGAAGTGTTAATAGGTAATAGAAAGTTAATGTTAGATAACAATATAAATATAGATGTAAAAGAAGATGTGTTATTAAACTTAGAAAGTCAAGGAAAAACAGCTATGTTAGTAGCTATAGATAAAAAAACTATCTGGAATTATTGCAGTAGCAGATCAAGTAAAAGATACATCTCTAGAAGCAATTAAACAATTAAAGGATATGGGACTTGAAGTATATATGATTACAGGAGATAATAAAAGAACAGCTGAAGCAATAGGAAAACAAGTAGGCATTACAAATATATTAGCAGATGTATTACCAGAAAACAAAGCAGATGCAGTAGAAGATTTGAAGTCCCAAGGAAAACATGTAGGAATGGTAGGAGATGGTATCAATGATGCTCCAGCTTTAGCAGCTGCAGATGTGGGATTTGCCATTGGTACAGGAACAGATGTAGCTATGGAAGCAGCTGATATTACCCTTATGAGAGGGGATTTAGAAGGTGTAGTTACAGCTATTAGATTAAGTCATAGAACTATGAAGACCATTAGACAAAATTTATTTTGGGCATTCTTTTATAATGCTATAGGAATACCCTTTGCAGCATTAGGATATCTAAACCCCCCCATGGTGGCAGGGGCAGCTATGGCCTTTAGTTCAGTATCAGTTGTAACAAACTCCCTTAGACTTAAAAAAAATTTAAATAAATTAGTAAAGGAAAGGTAGGTAATAAAATGATAAAAATATTAACAGTGGAAGGTATGTCCTGTGGGCATTGTGAAATGGCGGTAAAAAAAAGCTTTAGGAGATTTAGATGGAGTAAAAAGTGTAAAGGTAGACTTAGATTCTAAGAAAGTAGAAGTAGAGGGAGAAGATTTAATAGATGAAAATCTAAAGAAGCTATAGAAGATGCAGGCTACGATGTAGTAAAAATAGATTAGAAATCGGTGATATTATGAATAAAGGTAAGTTAAAAGCAGCTAATAAACTAAAAACAGCTAGAGGCCAAATAGATGGTATTATTAAAATGATAGAAGACGATAGATATTGTGTAGATATTTCAACACAAATTCTATCTGCCATTGGGTTATTGAAAAAGGCCAATATAGATGTATTAAATAGTCATATTAGATCCTGTGTCACCGATGCTATTTTAGAAGGTGAAGAACAGGGAGAAGAAAAAAATAGAAGAAATAATAAATATAATAGACAGATATATAAAGTAAAAGATAAAGACTTTCTCAAACTTAAATAAAGAGAAAGTCTTTATTTAGTTGTATAAGGGAGAATTAATTTAACCATTTCTTTAACTAATTGAACATTTTCCTTAGAGGCACCAGATAATAAATTTAACAATTCTTTAATATCCATATCCATTTCCTCTTTATAATTACTTTCTACTGCTTCTAAAGATAGTATATTTTCCATATATTGTATATGTCCTTTTAAAATATAATCTGTGGAAACATTTAAGGATTCTGAAATTCTAAACAAAGTTTCTAAACTCATATTTCGATCTCCACGTTCAATTTGGCCTATATAATAAGTTGAAAGGCCTACAATTTCAGCGAATTTTTCCCTGGAAAGTCCAAGTTTTTCCCTTTCCCTTCTAATTCTCGTGCCAATATCCTTAAAGTTTAAATTTTTGTTTTTTTTCAATCATTATGTCATCCTCCTTATGTTAACTTTAAATCTTTAATAAGACAAATTAAATTAGCCAATGGCACAAGAAAATTATATGCTTATTGTACATATAGTTATTGAATTAATAGAAATATATAGTATAGTATATATAAGGAATTTATTTAGGGGGGGAATTTGAAGTTATATTGAACCCAAGTCGCTTTATGGATTTACATCGGAAAAGCAAATAATCTATTTATTTAAGTTTTACATATGCTTTTCAGGGTATAATTTACTTGAAAAGCTCCTGTAAACTAATAATAGTTTTTATAAGGAGGAAAATACTATGGTGGAAAAGATAAATATTGTACGGAGGGATTTGGATAAAATATTAGAAACAAAAGAGTTAACAGATAAAAAAAGTATTAGAAATTAGTAAAAAAAATTAGATATACTAATCTTAGAATACTATAAAATATTAATAAAGAAATGATTAACGAAGAAAAGTAACTTAGGTTACTTTTTTTTCATTGTAAATTTCCATATAAAGGGGTATAATAAAGTTAAGGTCAAAGAAGGTCAAACTTTTCGATTATCCTACAGAAATCAAAGGATAGAGGAGATGGTTTAATGGAATATAAAGATTATTATAAAATATTAGAAGTTGATAAAAATGCAAGTCAAGAGGAAATAAAAAAAAGTCCTTTAGAAGACTAGCTAAAAAAATATCATCCAGATTTAAATCCTAATGACGAAGTTGCTCAAGAAAAGTTTAAAGAAATAAATGAAGCTTACGAAGTATTAGGAGATGAAGAAAAAAAAGAAAAAGTATGATATGTTCGGCAGCAGCTATAATTTTACTGGTGGTCAAAATTTTGATCCATCTCAGTATGGATTTGGTAATGGATATACTTATACCTATACTACATCAGGGGGGGATGGTGCTGGATTTAGTGATTTTTTTCAATATGTTTTTTTGGTGGAGATTCAGGCTCTGGATTTAATATAAATGATTTATTTGGTGGAGCTAAAGGAGGAAGAGCAAGTAGAAGAGGATATAGGCCTGAAAGACAATCCTATGATTCAGAGTTAAATATAACTTTAGAAGAAGGATATAAGGGAACTACTAAGAGTATCAGTTTAAACTTTGGTGGACAAAGAAAAAAAACATGACGATAAAAGTTCCTAAAGGAATATTGCCTGGGAAAAAAATTGAAAGTTAAAGGAGAAAAATGGGGGGGAATAGATGGAGATGTTCTCTTTAAGATCAACTTTATAGAAAATGAAAAATATAAACTAGAAGGGCTAGATATTGTTTCTAAATTAGACATACTTCCCTGGGAAGCGGCTTTAGGAACTAAGGTAATAGTAGATACTTTAGAAGGTAAAATAAAAGTAACTATACCAAAGGGAATAGAAGGTGGTAAAAAAAATTAGAATACCTAAAAAGGGCTATAGAGATATGAAAAATAATGTAGGAGATTTATATATAGAAACCAATATCGTAAATCCGCCTACTCTTTCAAAGGAAGAAGAAAAATTATATAAAGGATTAAGTGAAATATCAAAGTATAATCCTAGAGAATAAAGGAGGTAAAAAAAATATGGATTTAAATAAATTTACACAAAAAAAGTTTAGAAGCAGTACAAAATTCCCAAAATTTAGCTATGAAATATGGAAATCCCCAATTAGAAGAAATCCATATTCATTTTAGTTTAGTGGATCAACAAGATGGGTTGATTCCAAGGGTGTTGTCATATATGGGGGGAAAACTCAAATCTAATTAAAGCTGATATAGAAAGGGAAATAGAAAAACTACCAAAACAAAGTGGAGGTACAATTTATCCCAGTAGAATTTATTCCAAAATATTATTAGATGCAGAGGAAGAAGCAAAAAAAATTTGGAGATGAATATATAGGCGTTGAGCATATCTATATAAGATTACTAAAGGAAAAGGGAACTACTTCAGAAAAGATATTTAACAGATATAATATTAATTTACAAAGATTTTTAGAGGCTTTAAAGAAAATCAGAGGAAATCAAAACATAACATCAGATAATCCAGAAGCTACCTATGATGCCTTAACTAGATTTGGTAGAGATTTAGTGAAAGACGCTAAAGAAGGTGGATTAGATCCAGTAATAGGTAGAGATAGTGAAATAAGAAATACCATAAGGATATTATCAAGGAGAACTAAGAATAATCCAGTATTAATAGGGGAACCTGGCGTAGGTAAAACTGCCATAGTAGAAGGCTTAGCTCAAAGAATAGTAAATGGTGATGTACCAGAAGGATTAAAAGATAAGACTATTTTTGAATTAGACATGGGAGCTTTAGTAGCAGGAGCAAAATATAGGGGGGGAGAATTTGAAGAAAGATTAAAAGCAGTTTTATCTGAAATAGAAAAATCCGATGGAAAGATATTATTATTTATAGACGAAATTCACAATATTGTAGGAGCAGGTAAAACAGAAGGTTCTATGGATGCCTCTAACTTATTAAAGCCAATGTTGGCAAGGGGGGGAGAGCTTCATACCATAGGAGCAACAACATTAGATGAATATAGAAAATACATTGAGAAAGATGCAGCCTTAGAAAGAAGATTTCAAAAAGTAGTGATAACAGAACCTACAGTTGAAGACACAATTTCCATTCTTAGAGGATTAAAAGAAAGATATGAAATCCACCATGGTATAAGAATATCTGATGGAGCAGTTATAGCAGCTGCAACATTATCTGATAGATATATAAGTGATAGATTCCTTCCAGATAAGGCAATAGACTTAATGGATGAAGCCTCTGCCATGATTAGAATGGAAATAGATTCTATGCCTGTAGAATTAGATGAAATAAGAAGAAGAATTCTTCAACTAGAAATAGAAAGGGAAGCCTTAAAAAAAAGAAACAGATGAAGCATCTAAAATTAGACTTGAAAACCTAGAAAAAGAGCTTTCAAATTTAAAGGATGAATTTCATATATTAAAAGCTCAATGGGAAGATGAAAAGCAAAGTATTTCTAAAGTTAAAACTATTAAGGAAGAAATGGATATGGTTAAAAGGGAAATTGAAGAAGCAGAAAGGAGATATGACTTAGAAAAACTATCTCAATTAAAGTATGGTACCCTTGTAGAATTAGAGAAAAAAATTGGAAATTGCCAATGAAAAAAAATGAAGGTAAAGAAAGAATGTTAAAAGAAGAAGTAACAGAGGAAGAAATAGCTGAAGTAGTAGCAAAATGGACTGGGATACCTGTTACAAAACTTGTGGCAACTGAAAGAGAAAAATTGTTAAATTTAGACAAAATTTTACACAAAAGAGTTGTGGGTCAAAATGAAGCAGTGGATTCTGTTACAGATGCTATTATAAGGGCAAGGGCTGGCATGAAATCACCTAATCGACCAGTTGGTTCCTTTATCTTTTTAGGACCTACAGGAGTTGGTAAGACAGAACTTTCCAAGGCATTGACAGAAACTCTATTTGATGATGAAAGAAATATGATAAGAATTGATATGAGTGAATACATGGAAAAACACTCCGTTTCAAGATTAGTAGGAGCCCCTCCTGGATATATAGGTTATGATGAAGGAGGTCAACTTACAGAATCTGTAAGGAGAAAGCCCTATTCAGTAATATTATTTGATGAAATAGAAAAAGCACATCCTGATGTATTTAATATATTATTACAAGTATTAGATGATGGTAGATTAACTGATAATCAAGGGAGAACTGTAGACTTTAAAAATACTGTAATAATAATGACATCTAATATAGGCTCCACATATTTATTAGAAGGAATTAGATCTGATGGCTCCATTGAAGAATTGGCTAAAGATAGAGTAATGGAAGAGATGAAAAGGACCTTTAGACCTGAATTTTTAAATAGAATAGATGAAATTGTAATGTTTAAGCCATTACAAAAAGCCGAAATATTTAAGATAATAGATTTGCAAATTGAAGAAATAAAGTTAAGATTAGAAGATAGACAAATAGATATAGAATTTACAGAAGAAGCTAAAGAGCTGGTTTTAAATAAATCTTACTCAATTCAATATGGAGCAAGACCAGTAAAGAGATATTTACAAAAAGAATTAGAAACTAAAATAGGTAGAATGATTATAAGTGGAGAACTAAAAGATAAGGATACAATAATAATTGATGTAGAAGATAAAGAACTTAAATTAAAAATAAAAGAACCTGTGGTTTAAACCACAGGTTCTTAATATGTAACCGTGCACCCGATATCGACGTCCTTACTCCAAGCGTTACCTAAACAGTTAGCTCGAACCAGGCGCCCCCCCTACGGCACACGAAAAGATTCACTTACCGCTGCTTCCTTCCGGACCTGACGGGGTTCATGAGTTTCCGTTGCGTAGGACCCAATCGTCAACACCACTTATTTAGGGCAGACCCTACAATAAGGAGGCCTCCAACGGGAATTCAACCCTGCTATAGCGGATTGCAGGTTATAGGGTGCCGCTAACTCCCCCCCATCTAGCACGGCAAAATTTAACAATGGCGGAGAGAGAGGGATTCGAACCCTCGAAACGCTCACACGTTTACCCGCTTTCCAGGCGAGCGCCTTCAGCCAACTCAGCCACCTCTCCACATATGCTACAGAAATATATTATAAACTAAAATCACCCTAATGTCAAGGAATTAAATTTTTCAGATAGTGTCAAAGTGATTAATTTATGATAATGTCTCAATATACCGTTTATGATTATGTCCCAATATCAAAAAAATAGTATATAATATACTCCATGACTAAATATGGGGGGGTGACATAAATGAGAGAGGTGATAGATTCGTATATGATTCTCATATTTACGGAGTTGGTGAGGATATTCAATAGGGATAATGTAGGTAGCAAATCTTCCAACGGAAGGAAGAATAGCAATATAATTTACATGCTCCAATATATAGAAAATAACTATGATAGCTGTTCTCTACGCTCCATGGCTGAGGACTTTGGATACAATCCCAACTATCTGGGAAGTCTCTTAAGGGATAAGACTGGAAAGACTTTCAGTGAATTAAAATTAGAGCATCAGATGAATCAGGCTAGTATGCTGATAACCCATTCTCAGATGCCCATCTATGAAATAGCTATGAATGTAGGATTTTCTAATCTAGGATTTTTTTTACGAAAAGTTTAGAAATCTCTACGGTGTAAATCCTCAAGAATATAGAAAAACATAGGGAGCTACTAGTCATCTAATAGGGATATAGCTTCTAATTTCAATAGATATTTATTATGCAATTTGCCACAGGGTATAACTGTCCTTGCTAGCTTATGTTCTATAAAGAATTTGGAGTATATCTCATTGACCCTACCCTATTTTCCTGTGCCAACTTTTCTCTTATCTACTTCCATTCCCAATTCATTTCTAGTTAGTTCCATTACCAGATCCTTTGTAACTCCTTCTAAAATATGCTCTGACGGAGGTTGAGTTATGAGTTTTTCCTTTAACTATCATACCCCTTGTTAGCAGGGGGGGTTTATAGGGTAAATATATTGTCCTCTCTGTAAATAGACTTTTTAATATATCCAGAAATACAGGTTCTGGACAACCAGATTTAGCTATCTTAAAAGCTTCTCTGATTTTCTTTGCTATCTCATTAACATTTTTACAGATTATTGATAGGAATTAAATTTTTCAAATTACATGTAAAGACAACTGTCTTGTCAATAAACTTATATCATGATACAATAAAAGAAATTTTAAACTAAAGGGTGATAATAAAAGTGTATGATGAAATTCAAAGATTAAAAAAAAGAAAAGGATGTAGTACTATTATCCCATTATTATGTGGATAAAGAGGTTCAAAAGATTTCAGATTATGTAGGAGATTCCTATTACTTAGCAAAGATAGCAAAAGAAGTCCCTCAACAAAAGATTTT
>JMBV01000453.1_pt1 | contig 12959 bp, 25 predicted proteins | sample 616531 | NCBI WGS metagenome assembly JMBV01 (sample SAMN02727904, study PRJNA239997) | anaerobic digester metagenome | biome: anaerobic digester; isolation source: mesophilic anaerobic digester inoculated with municipal waste water sludge... | place: Germany: Bielefeld University, CeBiTec ... | reverse complement strand
AATAATGTAGGTATAGGTGGAGATGATACATTATTTGCAAAAGTAGATGGTGTAGTGAAATTCGAAAGAAAGGGTAAAGATAAAAAAAACAAGTATCAGTTTACCCTACGGAGGAATTAGCATAAAATATTAGCTTACCTATTAGGTAAGCTTTATTTTTTTATATAGTATAAATAGACCTGATATAAGTAAAATAAGTATATCTAATTATTGACAGTGTATTTTACACTGATATAATAAATCAGAAAACATTTAAAGAGGATGATATTATGTTTGTAGATATAGCCAAGATAAATTTAAAGGCTGGCAAGGGTGGAGATGGGGGGGCTGTAGCCTTTAGGCGGGAGAAATATGAGCCGGCAGGAGGTCCATATGGAGGAGATGGTGGTGCTGGTGGTAGCATTATACTAAGAGGAGATGAAGGCATTAGGACCTTAATGGATTTTAGATATAAGCGGCATTATAAAGCCGAAGGTGGAGAAAATGGAAAGACAAAAAGACAATTTGGAAAAGATGGAGAAGATTTAGTTTTAAGACTTCCTGTAGGGACTCTAGTAAAGGATGCTAAGACAGATAAAGTAATAGTAGATATGAGAGAGCATAATCAAGAATTTGTAATTGCAAAAGGAGGAAAAGGTGGCAGGGGGAAATGCAAAATTTGCTACAGCCACCAGACAGGCTCCAAGATTTGCAGAACCTGGCGGTATAGGTGAGGAAATAGATGTGGTTTTCGAATTAAAATTATTGGCAGATGTAGGATTAGTAGGTTTTCCCAATGTAGGGAAATCCACCATACTTTCTATGGTGTCAGAGGCTAGACCTAAGATTGCAAATTATCATTTTACCACTTTAAAACCAAATCTTGGAGTGGTAAAAATTGAAGAGGAAAAATCCTTTGTAATTGCAGATATTCCAGGATTAATTGAGGGAGCCCATGAGGGAGTAGGGCTAGGCCATGATTTTTTTAAGGCATGTGGAGAGAACTAGGGTATTAGTACATGTATTAGATGCATCTGGTATGGAGGGAAGAGATCCCATAGAAGATTTTTATAAAATCAATGAGGAATTACTTAAATATAATCCGAAATTATCGGAAAAACCCCCCCAAATAGTAGTTGCAAATAAAATGGATATTCCCAGCTCTAATGAGTGGTTAGAAAAAAATAAGAGAAGAATTTGAGAAACAGGGATATGAAGTATATCCTGTATCTGCTGCTACAGGAGAGGGTATAAAAAAATTAAAATACTCTATTTGGGAGGTATTATCCACTATAGAAAGTGAATATGAAACCTTTGATGAACATCTAGATATTACTGCAGAAAAAAAATATGATGGAAGACTTTACAGTAAAAAAAGGAAAATGGAAAATATATAATAGAAGGTCCCTATATAGAAACTTTAGTATATGGTACGAATTTTGATGATTATGATTCCTTAAGATATTTCCAAAATGCCCTAAGAGAAAAAGGCATTGTGGATAAATTAAAGGAATTAGATATTGAAGAAGAGGATACTGTATATATTTTAGATTATGAATTTGAATATTTTGAGTAAAAACTAAGGAGTGTATAAATTGATAACAGGTAAACAAAGATCTTATTTAAAGGGTTTAGCCCATAATATAGAACCTATTTTTCAAATAGGCAAAAATGGTATAACAGATAATTTTATCAAACAGGTAGATGAGGCTTTGGAAGCAAGGGAATTAATTAAAATCAAGGTTTTAAACAATAGCCTATTAGACCCTAAGGGTACTGCCAATGAATTGGCAGAGTCGACTCAGGCTGAATTTGTACAGAGTATAGGTCATAAATTTGTATTATATAGGGAGTCTTTAGAAAATAAGAAGATTCAATTGCCTAGATAATGGGGATTTCCCCCATTAAATTGGAAACTGGAGGGATAGTATGGAAAAGACAAAAATAGGCATTATGGGTGGAACCTTTGATCCCATACACAATGGACATTTAATAATAGCAGAAAACTCCAGAATTAATTTTGATTTAGAAGAAATTATATTTATTCCCACAGGTATTCCGGCTCATAAATTAGAAAATAGAATTACTTATTCTGATTATAGATATGAAATGGTTTTATTGTCTATTAATTCAAACCCCTATTTTCACTATCTTCTATGGAAATAGAGAGAAATGGGATTACTTATACAATTGATACTATAAAAAAAAGTTACAAAAACTAAATAAAAAGGTGGAATACTATTTTATCATAGGGGAAGATTCACTATACAATATTCATACTTGGAAGGATTATAGTGAATTATTAAATATATGTAAATTTATAGTAGCCAAAAGGAAAAGTAAAGATAATAATTTAGAGACAAGAATTAGAGAATTAAATGATATGCATCCAGATTCCATATATTTATTAGAATCTCCTAGAATAGATATTTCCTCGACAGATATTAGAAATAGTGTCATTCAGGGAAAATCCATTAAATATTTAGTACCAGAGGCTGTAGAACTATATATAAAAAAACATAGGCTATATGGGGAGAGGGAATTGATAGAGAATTGGATGTATGAGAAATTAAAAAGAGATATAGGTGTTGGGAGATATAATCATTCCCTATTGGTTATGGAAACTAGTGTGGAATTAGCAAAGTTTTATAATTGTTCTATAGAAGAGGCAAAATTGGCAGGTCTACTTCACGATTGTGGGAAATTTCAAGATAAAACAAAAATATTGAAAACCATAGCCGAATTTGATATAATTTTAGATAATATTATGGAAAGAATATAGCATTAGCCCATGGGCCTTTAGGGGAATTTATAGCTAAAGAAAAGTATAATATTCAAAACGAAAATGTTTTAAATGCAATTAGATACCATACTACAGGCAGAGAAAATATGAGCTTGTTGGAAAAGATAGTTTTTATAGCTGATTTAATAGAATCTAGTAGAAAATTTCCGGGAGTAGAGGAAATGAGAAAATTAGCTTATGAAAATTTAAATAAGGCCATAATTTTAGCATTAGATAATAATATTCAATTTGTCATTAAAAGAAACAATTTGCTACATTTAGATACTGTTAGGGCAAGAAATTATTTGTTAATTTCAGAAGATATGGAGTGAATTTTATGAAAAAAAACCTTTTTTTTAAAACTTTTTTTTATTTCCTTAATGGCCTTTTCACTAGTATGGGGGGGAGTCTATATCTATAAAACTGTATTCAATATTCCAGAGGAAGAAGTAATTTATAAAGAAAATTTTATAGATAGAATGGTAGATGGCAAAGATGATATTACATTTTTATTATTAGGAATAGATGCCAAGGATGTAATGGAAAGCAAAGGAACTAGAACAGATACTATGATGCTTTGCAAAGCTGATAAATCTACTGGCGAAATTTCTATCCTTTCTATTCCAAGAGATACAAAAGCTTACATAAGAGGAAGAAAAAAATGAAGAAATAATTACCCATGCCCATGCCTATGGTGGACCTGAACTTTCTATGAAGACAGTTAAGGATTTACTAGGAGTAGATGTAGAATATTATGTAAAAGTAGATTATAATATAGTTAAGGAATTTGTAACCCTTGTAGATGGAGTAGCAGTTGATGTACCAATGGATATGGAATATTCTGACCCGACGGCAGACCCACCACTATATATTAACTTATCCAAGGGATATCAGACTCTAGATGGGGGGGATCAAGCCTTGCAATTTCTAAGATTTAGAAAAGGGAATAAGGGGGGGAAACCAGATTTACCTGATGGAGACTTAGGAAGGATTAGATCTCAGCAACAATTTATAGAGGCTGCTATGGAAAAATCCTAAGGCCAAGTAATATAGGAAAGATTCCCCCCCAAATGGCAAAATCTTTTTATAATAATGTAGACACTAATATACCTATGGATGTGGTGGCAAAATTTGCCATGAAGGCTAAAAATTTTGGCACTGATAAGGTAGAAATGGCTACTTTGCCTGGTGAAGCTTTGCGTCTAGAGAGATGGTATTTTATTATGGATGAAGAAGAAAGCGAAATATTGGTAAAGACCATGTTTTCAGATCAAAGGGCAGTTAAAAATACAGACATAATTCAAGATGAAGAAACAAATTAAATTCAGGAGGTTATTGAGTGATAGATAAAAGAGTAAATATTATTACAGAAGCTAGTTTAGATAAAAAAAGCTTTTGATATTAAAGTATTAGATATTAGGGAATTAACTACTGTAGCCGATTATTTTATAATCGCATCAGGGAATTCCACAATTCAAACCAGTACCATTGCTGATGAAATAGAATGGAAAATGGAAGAGGCAGGCTATGATTTATTGAGCAAGGAAGGCAAGCAATCTGCTAGATGGATACTATTAGATTTTGGAGATATTATTGTGCATGTATTTCATAAGGAAGATAGGGAATTTTATAATCTAGAAAAGTTGTGGATAGATGCTAAAGTAGTAAATATAGATACAAATAATTAAATTTAGGAGGGTTTATAGATATGGAAACAATATCAACAAATAAGGCACCTGCTGCTGTAGGGCCATATTCTCAGGGAATTAAGGTAAGCAATCTCATTTATACTTCAGGTCAATTGCCAATAATACCTGAAACCGGGGGGGAATTGCTTAAGGATGACATTAAAAAGGAAACATTACAAAGTTTAAAAAAATGTAGAGGCCATACTAGTAGAAGCAGGAGCTACAATTGAGAATATTGTAAAGGTGAATATCTACATAAGGAATATGGAAGACTTTCCTTTAATCAATGAGATTTATGAAGAGTTTTCGGAAATCATAAGCCAGCCAGGTCTTTAGTAGAAGTATCAAAACTTCCTAAGGATGGAAATATTGAAATAGAAGCTATCGCATATAAATAATTTAAACCTTGCCCAAGGGCAAGGTTTAATAATTTTTACTTTCATATAGGGATTTTCTGCGTTTTCTCCTTTGTCTTCTGTTAATATTAGAATTAATCCATAGAAGAAAAATAACAATAAGCAGAAATATATACCATTTGTCTAGGAATGTATCCTTTATTGTTTTATCTGGGATTTTATCTATATCCAGTGTTGAAACTATATCCGCTTTACCAAGTAGCTCATCATTTAAATAATATTCTATTTCCCCCTAGAATTTGATTCTTTTCTATAGGTGCATAGATTTCTTCATCAATTTTTATTTTCTTTTCAATTTTATCATTGCTGCCCTTAGGTATAGTTAAAACTAGATTTTCTTTTGTAATGCCTGCCGCAAACTCATGTTCTCCATCTATTATAGGAATATTATCTACAAATTGATTTTTATTGCATATGGTTGTCTTTTCAAAATTATTGAAACCATAATTTAAAAGCTTGTGAATATCTGCATATAATTCATCTCCATCGGATTTAAGGACTACTGAAATAAGATTTTGATTGTTTTTTTGAAGCAGAGGTTACTAAACAAGATTTAGCTGCCTGAGTATAGCCGGTTTTTACTCCATTAACACCCTCGTATTTAATAGGGACTATATTTCCATCTACATTAATTTTTCTAGTGCTATATAATAATCTATTATGAGATTTTAAATATCTGATTTCGTCTTTTTTTATTGGTTACGGGAATTTGATAAGTATAATTCTTTACTATATCCCTAAATTCTTCAATGCCCATTGCATATTTAGCCATTAGGCTTAAGTCATAGGCTGTAGTTACATGTTTTTCATCTGGAAGCCCACTAGGATTGGTAAAGTTTGTGTTTAAGGCACCAATTTCTTTTGCCTTATGATTCATTAGTTCTGCAAATTCTTCAATGTTACCTGAAATGTGCATTGCAATAGCTACAGCTGCATCATTGGCAGATTCAATTAATAATGCATTTACTAAATCTTTAAATAAAACTTTTTCTCCTATTTCTAATGCTATATGACTGCCATCTGTAAGGTAAACAGTTTCCTCGTCTATAATCACCATATCATCCATATTTCCCTTTTCTAAGGCTAATATGGCTGTCATTATTTTAGTAGTGCTGGCAGGATACATTGATCTATGGGGATCTTTTTCATAGAGAATTTGGCCAGTATCCATATCAATTAAAATGGCAGTTTCCCCCTATTATATCCAGCTCATTAGCAAAAGAAACATTGTATGTAATAGTAATTAAAAGTAATAAAAATATAATAGCTTTTTCAAATTAATTCCTCCCTAGTTTATACTATAAATAGTGCTAACAGCTATTCTATTATTATATCAGAAAAAGACAGATTTTTTTAATAGTAATTTTTTTTGCCAAAAAAAAGAAGGATTCTAGAAATAAAAATAGAATATTAGTACATGACAATATTCTAAGAAGGGATGGATACACTATGAACTATTTTACAAAAAAAAGAACAATTAGTTATAATGTTTTTAATACTTATTATAATTGTAATTTCTTTATTTAGTTTTTTTGCAAAAAAATTTAAAATTAGGAGAAGATGATTTAGATACCATTAATCCAGAAGATTTACTAAGGGAATTAGATAAAAATACTGAAGGGGGGGAAGATTCCCTAGATGAGGAAAATAATATTATTATGGTTCATATTAGTGGGGGGGAAGTCCATATGCCAGGACTAGTAGAGTTAGCGCAGGGTTCTAGAGTAATAGATGCAGTAAAATTAGCTGGGGGGCTTGAAAATGATGCAGATATGGATAGAATTAATCTAGCGAAGAAACTCCTAGATGAAGAAAAAAAATATATATACCTAAAATAGGAGAAGAAAATACTCTTATTGAAGTGCTTTCCGAATCTACAGTTGAAGATTCGGGTAAGATAAATCTAAATACTGCCACTAAGGAACAATTGATGACCTTACCTGGTATAGGAGAGGTTTTAGCAGGCAGAATAATAGATTATAGGGAAAATACCCCTTTTAAATCTATTACAGATATTAAAAATGTATCAGGTATAGGAGATAAAAAAATTTGAAGGAATTGAAGATTTAATAATTACAAGATAGGATGTGATATTATGGATAAGAGATTAACACAACTTACTAAAAGCTCTGGCTGAGCAGCTAAAATCGGTCCCGATGTACTGGCACAGGTGCTGTGCCAATTACCAAAAATTTTGATGAAAATTTAATAGTAGGATTAGAGACCTCTGATGATGCAGCAGTTTATAAAATTCATGAGGATTTGGCTTTAATTCAAACTCTAGACTTTTTTTACACCAGTTGTAGATGATCCCTATGAATTTGGACAAATAGCGGCTGCAAACTCATTATCAGATGTATACGCCATGGGTGGGGAGCCAAAATTGGCTATGAATATAGTTTGTTTCCCCCCAATTGTTTAAGCCCCCCCAATGTATTAGTAGAGATTTTAAAAGGTGGCCATGATAAGGTAGCTGAAGCAGGAGCCATATTGGTGGGAGGCCATACTGTAGAAGATGAAGAACCTAAATATGGATTATCAGTATCAGGCTTTGTACATCCAGATAAGGTTTTAACCAATAATAATGCTAGGGTGGGGGGGATGTACTTGTTTTAACTAAGCCTATAGGTTTGGGAATTATTAACACAGCCATTAAAGGAGAATTAGCAGATAAGGAATCCTATAATGAAGCAGTTCATGTAATGAAAACCTTGAATAAATATGCCAAAGAAGCTTTAGATAAGGTAAAGATCAACGCAGTTACAGATATTACTGGATTTGGCTTATTAGGTCATGGATTAGAAATGGCAGAGGGTAGTAATGTGAGTATTAAAATTTATCATGATAGAGTCCCTTTAGTAAAAAAATACTTTAGAATATGCAGAAATGGGCTTAGTACCTGCAGGCGCCTATTCGAATCGTGGATATATAGGAGATAATATTGTATTTAAAAACAAAATCCCAGAGGCAATGGAAGATGCATTATTTGATCCTCAAACTTCTGGAGGATTATTGGTATCTCTTCCAAAAGACGAAGTAGATTTATTATTGGAAGAATTGAAGAATAGTCCAACTAAGTATGCCATTATAGGTGAAGTAGTAGAAAAAGAAGAATATTATTTAATAGTGGAATAAAGGAAGGGATTATATGGAGCAGAACAGGAATTTATTTTCTTTAATTCCAAAAGTAGATGAATTATTAGAAAATCAAATTGTAAAGGAATTATTAAAAGAAATGCCAAGGCCCCTAGTAGTGGATTCCATTAGGGAAGAATTAGGTGTATTGAGAGAAGCAATTCAAAAAGCTAATTTAGATGAAATAGGAGTTCAAAATAAAATTGAACTCTTACCTAAACTAATAAGGATTAGGGCTATTGAAAAAAATGCCTTTAAATTGAGAAGAGTAGTAAATGCTACTGGAGTGGTGATTCACACCAATATTGGTCGTTCTCTTATTAACAAAGAGGTAATGGAAAATGTATCGGAAATTGCTACAAATTATTCGAATCTAGAATATGATTTATTAAGAGGGGGGGAAAGAGGCCTAAGATATGATCATTTAGAAGACATAATATTGGAGATTACTGGTGGAGAATCTGCTATTGTGGTTAATAATAATGCAGCAGCAGTATTGTTAATTCTAAGCACTATGGCAAAGGATAGAGAAGTTATAGTTTCTAGGGGGGGAATTAATAGAAATTGGCGGCTCCTTTAGAATTCCAGATGTAATGGAACAGAGTGGTGCCAGATTAGTTTCAGTTGGTACGACTAATAAGACCCATCTTAGGGATTATGAAAATGCCATTACTGAAGACACCAGTGCTTTACTGAAAGTCCATACTAGTAATTATAGGATATTAGGTTTTACTTCATCAGTATTAAGCGAAGAATTATCTAATTTAAGCAAAAAAACACAACATTCCCTTAATAGAGGATTTAGGAAGTGGTGTTTTAATAGATTTATCCAAATATGGCTTGGAATACGAACCTACAGTTCAGGAATCTATAAAAAAATGGAGTGGATATTGTAAGTTTTAGTGGAGATAAATTACTAGGTGGTCCTCAGGCTGGGATTATTGTAGGGAAGAAAGAGTATATAGATGCTATGAAAAAAATCCCCTAACTAGGCTTTTAGAGTTGATAAATTTACCATATCTGCCCTAGAGGCTACCCTTAGGCTTTATTTAGATGAAAATGAGGCTGTGGCTAAGATTCCTACACTAAATATGCTGACCTTAGATAAATCTGCATTGGAAAATAAAGCTAAAGTATTATATAATCAAATTATAGACAATATTGAATGTGAAAACTGTGAAATAGAAATAGTAGATGATTATTCAGAAGTGGGTGGAGGTTCCCTTCCTTTAGAAAAATTAGAAACTAAGTGTATCAGAATATCATTAGAAGGATTAAGCATAGCAGAATTTGAAGAACATCTGAGGAATTATAAGATTCCAATAATTGCAAGGGTGTATAGAGAAAAATTATATATAGATTTGAGAACAGTAAAGGAAGATGAATTTGAAATAGTAGTAGATGGAATACTCTATGGGTTAGAACAGCTAAAAGGAGTGCATTAAATGAAGCATGTGATAATTGGTACTGCAGGACATATAGACCATGGGAAGACTAGTCTGATTAAGGCTATAACCAATAGGGATACAGATAGATTAAAAGAAGAACAAAAAAAGAGGAATCTCTATAGAATTAGGCTTCACTTATTTTGATCTTCCCAGTGGTAAAAGGGCTGGTATTATAGATGTGCCTGGCCATGAAAAATTTATAAAAAAAACATGTTGGCAGGTGTTATGGGCATAGACATAGTATTATTAGTTATTGCAGCAGATGAAGGGATAATGCCTCAAACTAGGGAACATTTGGCTATATTAGATTTATTAGGTATAGACAAGGGATTTATAGTCTTAACTAAAAAGGATTTAGTGGAAGAGGAATGGCTAGAACTAGTAAAGGAAGATATTAGGGAGAATATAGTGGGAAGCTTTTTAGAAAATGCTCCCATAATACCTGTATCTTCCACTACTAGAGAGGGTATAGATGAGGTAATTAATTTAGTAGATAAACTGACTTTGGAAATGGAAGATGTAGAAGTAGAGGATATGCCTAGATTACCTGTAGACAGAGTTTTCTCTGTATCAGGATTTGGTACAATTGTTACAGGCACTTTATTATCAGGAAAATTAGAAGTAGGGGGATGAAATAGAGGTATTCCCCAGAGAAGAGTATGGCAGAATAAGATCTCTACAGGTTCATGATGAAGATGTGGATATTGCCTATGGCGGGCAAAGGGTGGCAATAAATATCTCAGGTTTAAAGAAACAGGAAGTTCATAGGGGGGGAGATGTAATTGCTCCGAAAAATTCTATGAAAAAGACCATGATGTTAGATGTTAAAATTAAATTAATTGAGGGTATAGATAGATCTATAGAAAATAGAACTCGACTAAGATTATATATAGGTTCTAAGGAAGCACTCTGTCGTATAGTTCTATTAGATAGGGATATAATAAATTCTGGAGAAGAGGCTTATGCTCAGCTTCGTTTAGAGGAGGAAGTCGTAGCGAAACGTGGAGACAAATTTATACTTAGATTTTATTCTCCTATGTTTACCATAGGTGGAGGCACAATATTAGAACCAAATCCCAATAAGAAAAAAAACAATTTGATGAAAAGGCTTTGGAAGAATTGCGAATTAAGGAAGTAGGTCAATCCATTGATATTATAGAAAAAAATAATACTAGACAATAGTAAGGATTTCCCTACAATTAAAGAAATATCCACTAGAACTGCCATGCTTGAGGAAAATGTAAAAAAAAGATATATTAGATTTAGAGAATATGAGCAAGATAGTTCTATTTAATTTTACTAAAGAGGTCTATATAATTCATATGGATTATTTTAATTTTCTAAAGGAAAATATTTTAGGAGAATTAGAAAAATTTCATAGGGAGAATCCTTTGAAACCGGGAATGCCAAAGGAAGAAATTCGCAGTAGATTTTTAAAAAAATGCTAATCCAAGAGTAGGAGATAGACTTATAGAACTTTTAATGGAAATGGATTATATAGATAAAAGCATGGAAAACATTCATATTAAAGGTTTTGAAATAAAATACAATGATACACAATTAAAAATAAAAGAAGAGTTAATTAATTTGTTTTCTGTCCAAAGGTTTATGCCACCGAAGAAAGAGGAGATTTATGAAAAATTAGATTATGAAAAAAAAGGAAATAGATCAGGTCTTAAATTCTCTAATTGTCAATGGAGAAATAATAAAGCTAAATGATGAAATATATATTGACAGATCCAATTATAATAAGGCATTGGATATATTAACAAATCATATTGGGCATAATGGCAGTATAGTTGTAGCAGAGTATAGAGATTTGCTAGATACCAATAGAAAAGTAGCATTGGGCATTTTAGAGTATTTTGATCAGATGAAAATAACTAAGAGAGATGGGGACACAAGGATATTGTTTCAATGAAATTCTAAATCCTTTTTGTTGTAGGTGATAATATGGATACAAAAATAATTATTATTAATAAGGATATAGCTTTTGCAAAGGAATTAAAACATAGTTTAGAAGAGGAAGATTATGAAGTAGAAACAGCTTATACTATAAAAGAGGCTATAGAAAAAAATTAAAAATGAGGGTTTTGAATTAGTGATTTTAGATTTAATATTGCCTGATGGCAATGGCCTTAGTTTATGTAAGACCATTAGGAAACATTCTCAGGTTCCTATTATTATAGTTAGTGAAAGAAAAGAAGACTCTTCTAAAATACGTGCCTTAGAATATGGTGCCGATGACTATATTACAAAACCTTTTAATATTTTAGAATTAAAGGCTAGAATTAAGGCAATACTTAGAAGGGTAAATATGAATACACCCTTAGTGGACAATCAAACTATTAAAATAGACGATTTTGTAATTAATACATTGGGTAGAAAACTAACTATAAAAGATGAATCTATAAATTTGACTGGGAAGGAATTTGACCTGTTTTATATATTAGCCTCAAATCCAGGAAGAGTATTTACGAGAGAAGAATTATTAGAAACCATATGGGGGGGATATGAATATTTGGTGATTTAAGAACTGTAGATGTGCATATTAGAAGACTTAGAGAAAAAAAATCGAAAAAAAAGTGTGGATAATACAGATTATATCCACACAAAATGGGGGGGTAGGCTATTATTTTAACAATAAAAAGGAAAGCGCAGCCGTAGATTAGAAATTTGACTTGAAAAGTATATAAAATATTGTATAATATCACTTGTGTCATAAATCAAGGGGGTAGATGAGTCCTGGTGGGCTCACTGGTCTTCAAAACCAGCTTGGGGCGTTAGGAGCGTCCTAGGTGAGTTCGATTCTCACATACTCCCGCCATAGAATATTAGCCACTTAGGTGGCTTTTTTTTATTTGTTAAATTGCCAACATTTTGTAAATATAAAATTTTTTTTGTACATTCCCATATTTTTATGATAATATAAATGGTGTTAAAAACTAATAAATATTTCTATGATGGAGTGATATTTCTAATGAAAAACAAGGCTGTAGTTTTAGGTACTAATTATTATATTGGTCTAAGTATAACTCGATGTCTAGGTATTCACAATATACCCGTTGTTGGAATTGATTATTCCAAAGACAGAAACTATGGGTTCTATTCCAAATACCTATCAGAAAAGTTAATTGCTCCAAATTGCAAGGAAGATCCTGAAGGTTTATTGGAATTTTTAATAGAATATGGGAAAAAAAACAGGATAAACCTCCTGTGCTATATCCATCAGCTGACGGATATGCGGAATTTATAGATGAATATTTACCAATACTTAGGAAATACTATTTAATTAATCAGGTAGAACAAGGTCTATTTACAGAAGTAATTAATAAGGAAAGTCTTTATTCTTTAGCAAGGGAACATGATATTCTAATTCCAGAGACTGTATATATTGAGGATGAAAATTTTGAAGAAAAAAAATAAACTCTATTATTAAATTTCCTTGTTTAGTAAAACCAACAGATTCTCCTAGTTTTGTATCTCATTTTAGGAAAAAAATATTTATAAT
>JMBV01000452.1_pt1 | contig 12965 bp, 25 predicted proteins | sample 616531 | NCBI WGS metagenome assembly JMBV01 (sample SAMN02727904, study PRJNA239997) | anaerobic digester metagenome | biome: anaerobic digester; isolation source: mesophilic anaerobic digester inoculated with municipal waste water sludge... | place: Germany: Bielefeld University, CeBiTec ... | reverse complement strand
TCAAATACACTCCCTTTTAGAGGAGAGTGTATTTGATAAAAGAAATATTATTCAGCTTTGTATTTTTTTAAAAAGAATAGTCCCATTATGTCCACCAAAACCTAAGGAATTGGATAGAGCATAATTGACATCCATAGTACAAGCTTCATTTGGCGTATAGTCTAAATCACATTCCGGATCTGGGGGGTCTCAAGATTTATGGTAGGAGGTATTATTCCCCTTTCTATAGTCAATATTGTAGCTATAGCTTCTATTCCCCCCAGCAGCTCCCAATAGATGGCCTGTCATGGATTTGGTAGAGCTAATCTTCAGTTTATAAGCATGATCCTTAAATGCCTTTTTAATGGCCATGGTTTCTAATTTATCATTATAATAAGTACTAGTTCCATGAGCGTTTATATAGTCTACTAATTCATAATGTATACCTCCATCTTCTATTGCCAATCTCATGGCCATAGTTGCCCCCCCTTCTGCTTCTGGATCTGGTGCTGTTACATGGTAGGCATCAGATGTAGCACTGTATCCAATTATCTCTCCATATATATGGGCATTTCTATTCAATGCATGTTCTAATTCCTCTAATATAAGTATGCCTGCCCCCCCTTCCCCCCCTATGACAAAACCATCTCTATCCTTATCAAAAGGACGACTAGCTTTTTCTGGTTCATCATTTCTTTTAGAGAGGGCTTTCATAGAGCAAAACCCTGCTACAGAAATGGGACTTACTGCTGCTTCACTTCCTCCTGTAACTATTATGTCTGCATCGCCTCTTTGAATCATTCTAAAGGATTCCCCTATAGCATGATTACCTGAAGCACAAGCAGTAGTGATAGTAAAACTAGGCCCTTTAAATCCATAATACATGGTTATCTGCCCTGGCCCCATATTAGATATCATCATAGGTATGAAGAAAGGGCTTACTCTTTTAGCTCCTCTTTCCATTAATTTTGTGTGTTCTCTTTCTAAAGTTTCTATGCCACCTACTCCAGAACCTAGTATTACCCCTACTCTCCTTTTATCAATACTATCTAAATCCAATCCACTATCCTCTAATGCTAATTGAGTTCCTGCTATTGCAAACTGAGCAAATCTGTCCATTCGTTTTGCTTCTTTTTTTTATCTATATACTTTTCTGGATCAAAATTTTTAACTTCAGAACCTATTGTTGTAGTATAGCCTTCTGTATCAAAATTAGTTATATGGGATATACCTGATCTTCCTTCAATAAGAGAATCCCAGTATTCTTCTTTACCTATTCCTATAGAAGTTACAGGTCCTAGTCCTGTTACAACTACTCTTCTCATTCTATTCCCTCCAAATAAGATTAAGCAATTTTAGATTCCACATATGCTACTATATCTTTTATGTTTTGAACTTTTCAGCATCTTCATCTGGAATCTCTATTTCAAATTCATCTTCAATATCCATCATTACCTCTACTGCATCTAAAGAATCTGCTTCTAAATCATTCATTAGGGAGGTTTCTGGTTTTATAGTTTCTACCTCCTCTATTTCTAGATGATCAGCAATAATATCTCTCACTTTCTCAAATACATTCATTAGTAACTCCTCCTTTTGTTTTTATTATATTAGCATTCCACCATCTACATGGATTACTTGACCAGTGATGTAATCAGCTTTTTCGCTACATAAAAAAAACTACTAAATTTGCCACATCTTCTGGTTTCCCTGCTCTATTTAATGGTATAGATTTTAGCATTTCATCTTTTATATTGTCTTCTAATACTTGTGTCATATCTGTTTCTATAAAGCCAGGGCTACTGCATTTACATTTATCCCTCTACTTCCTAATTCCTTAGCTATGGATCTTGTAAATCCAATAACACCTGCCTTTGAAGCACTATAATTTCCTTGACCTGCATTACCAGATATGCCTACTATTGAGGCAATATTTACTATTTTCCCATATCTTTTCTTCATCATTCCTCTGGCTACAGCTTTAGTACATAGGAACACCCCCCCTCTTAGATTGGTATCTATAACCTGATCCCAATCTTCTGTTTTCATCCTAATAAGTAAATTATCCCTTGTAATTCCTGCATTGTTTACTAATACATCTATATTTCCCAATTCCTTATTTATCACTTTCATCATATTATTTACTTCTTCTTCCTTAGATACATCAGCTTTTATAGCCAGTGCCTTTACATTATTCTTCTCTATTTCATCTACCACCTCCTGTGCTTTTTTTATTATTATTTATATAGCTTATAGCTATATTGTATCCTTCTTCCGAAAGTTTTAGGGCAATAGCCCGTCCTATACCTCTTGTTCCACCTGTAATCAACGCTACCTTGTTTCCCATTATATTAAGCTACTCCTCTCTATTTAAAGATTTACAAGCTTCTTTAAAATCTTCTATATTGCTTATGTTTAAAGTGTTTACCTTTACTCCTTTTGTTTTAGCAGTTCTCTTTACAAATCCTGTTAGACTCTTTCCTGGACCTACTTCAACAAATGTATCCACTCCATTGTCAATCATTGTATTTACAGAATCACACCATAATACTGAATTACTTACTTGGCGTATAAGACGAGGAGGTACTTCCTCTTTATCCTTTATTGGTTTTGCATCTACATTTGCTACAACTACCTTCTTTAAATCATTTATTTTAATTTTTTTTCAGTTCTTCTTTTAGTTTTTCCCCTGCAGGTTGTAATAAACTACAATGGAATGGAGCACTTACTGGCAAAAACACAACCTTTTTAGCCCCCTAATTTCTTTGCTTCTTCTGCAGCTAATTTTAACACATCCCTCTCTCCTGATATAACTATTTGACCAGGACAATTATAGTTAGCTATTTCCACCACACCAAAATCTTTTACTCTATCTATAGCTTCCTCTACTTTTTCCTTATCCAATCCTAGTACAGCTGCCATACCACCCTTTCCCAAAGGAACAGTTTCCTGCATTAGCTTTCCCCTTTTTTCCACTAAAGGGAGAGCTTCTTCAAGCTCAAAGGCATCAGCACTAACAAGAGCAGTATATTCTCCCAGACTTAAGCCTGCAGCATATTCAAAATCTATACCCTCCTTCTGAAGTGCCTTATATATGGCAATACTAGTAGCAAGAATGGCTGGTTGTGTGTTTTCAGTCTTTATAAGTTCTTCTTCTGGTCCTTCAAAACATAATTTGCTTATATATCTACCTAAGCTCTCATCCGCCCTATCAAATACTTCTCTAGCAACAGAAAAATTATCATAAAAGTCCTTTCCCATACCGACAAATTGAGCCCCCCCTTGACCTGGAAAAATGAAAGCTGTCTTTCCCATACTATTCACCCCCCCTTTTTAATTTATTTAATCTATTTAAATTTTCTTCTGCTTCTTCTATTATATTGCTTATTATTTCTTCACATGTCTTAATATCCTTTATTAGTCCAGAAATTTGTCCTGCCATTACTGAACCATTGTCCATGTCTCCTTCCATTACAGCTAATCTTAATCTTCCCGCTCCTAACTTTTCTAATTCTTCAAAGGAAACCCCCCCTTTCTTCTCTAATTCTAAATATTCTCGGGTAAACTTATTCTTCAATACCCTTACAGGATATCCAGTACTTCTACCTGTGACTATTGCTTCCCTATCCTTAGCTTTTATTATTCTTTCTTTATAATTCTTATGGGCTATACATTCAGTAGAACAAACAAATCTAGTCCCCATTTGAACCCCTTCTGCTCCTAAGGATAAAGCAGCTAAAAATCCTCTACCATCAGCAATACCTCCTGCTGCAATAACAGGTATATCCACTGCATCAGCTACCTGAGGAACTATAGCCATAGTAGTCAATTCTCCAATATGTCCACCAGCTTCTGTTCCCTCTACAATTAAAGCATCAGCACCTTCTCTTTCAAGTCTTCTAGCTAAAGCTACTGTAGGTACCACAGGTATAACCTTTACTCCAGCATTTTTAAATTTTTCCATGTATTTCCCTGGATTACCTGCACCTGTAGTCACAACAGGTACTCTTTCTTCACATACCAAATCTACAATATCCTCTGCAAAGGGAGACATAAGCATTATGTTGACTCCAAAAGGCTTATCAGTTTTTTCTTATATTTTCTATTTCCTTTTTTACTATCTCCTTTGGTGCATTTCCTGCAGCTATAACTCCTAATCCACCTGCATTGGATACTCCTTGAGCTAGTTCATAAGTAGCAGCCCAAGCCATCCCCCCCCTTGTAAATCGGATATTTAATATTTAGTATTTCACATACTCTAGTATAAAACATATATAATACCTCCATCACTTTGCCCATTTTAATATTACAGATGCCCAAGTTAACCCTGCCCCCCCAAAGGCAACCATAAGTATATTATCTCCTTTATTTATAAGTCCTTCTCTATAAGCTTCTTCTAAAGCTATAGGTATAGAAGCAGAGGACATATTTCCATAACGGTCCAAATTTACATACACTCTATCCTTTGGTACCTTTAACCTTTTTGCTGCAGAATTGATTATCCTAATATTAGCCTGATGAGGAATCAAAAAAATCTATATCCTCTAGTTCCATATCTACTTCTTTTAAAGCCTCAATAGATGCTTTTCCCATAACCCTTACAGCAAACTTAAAGACTTCCCTCCCATCCATATGTATGTAGTGGAGTCTTTTTTTCTACTGTTTCAATAGAAGAGGGCATCCTAGAACCTCCTGCTGGTTGAGTTAAAAAAATGTCCATTCTCACCATCTGCGCCTAAATTATAGGATAGTATTCCTAATCCTTCTTCACACCTTTCTAACACACAAGCGCCAGCACCATCACCAAATAATACACAGGTACTTCTGTCTTCCCAGTCCATTATCTTTGATAAAACCTCAGCTCCAATTACTAACACTTTTTTTATAGGCTCCTGCTTTTATAAAATTTGTCCCTGTAGCTAATCCATATAAAAATCCTGAACAACCTACAGACATATCAAAAGCTGCAGCATTTGTAGCTCCTAAATTTTTTTTGTACAATACAAGCTGTAGATGGAAAGGCCATATCTGGTGTAACTGTAGCTACTATTATTAAATCTATATCCTTTGGATCTACTTTTGCATCCTCTAATGCTTTTATAGCTGCCTCTGTACATAAATCTGATGTAGCTATATCATCTTCTACTATTCTTCTTTCTCTAATACCAGTTCTAGTTCTTATCCATTCATCTGAGGTATCTACTATTTTACTTAAATCATCATTGGTAATAACCTTATCTGGCAAAGCGCTTCCTATTCCAGTAATTCCTACGTATGTTGCAGAATCCAATTTAACACCTCCTTAAATAATAATATAGCCGACATATATGTCGACAATAATATTATATCATCTTTTTTTATTAAAAAAAAGTAATATTTGCTAAAGTTGAATTTTTTTTAACTAAAAACAAAAATAACTACATATAATATTAAAATTATATGAGTTATTTATATGCATATAATTATATATGAAATTATATAAAAAGTCATTAATTTTTTTTATATAATTTAGGGAAAATCTGGGAAAAATTATTAAATACCTATAAAACACTATATAATACCCTTTACATAAATTCTCATCTTCTATAATTTATAAAATATATGATATAATGTAGCCACAATAATTCTTTTAATGAATTTGGAGGTGTTTTTATGTCAAATATATTAAATATTAATGAAATAAAAAAATTATTCCCCCCCACCGATATCCTTTTTATTAGTAGATAAAGCTGAAATATTAATTCCTGGGAAAAAAAGGTATTGGATATAAAAATGTAACTATTGGCGAACCTTTTTTTTACAGGCCATTTCCCTGAAGAACCTATTATGCCTGGGGTATTAATCGTTGAAGCTTTAGCGCAAGTAGGAGCTATTGTTCTATTAAGTGAAGAAAAATTTCAAGGGAAAACCCCCCCTTATTTTGCTGGATTAAATAAAGTAAGGTTTAAAAGAAAAGTAATACCAGGAGATACTTTAAATATGGAAGTAGAAATTACAAGGTTAAGGGGGGGAAGTATTGGGATAGGGCAAGGAAAGGCTTTTGTAGATGATGAACTTGCCTGTGAAGGAGAATTTTTATTTGCTATAAATTAATCCAAATATCTTTCTCCTCTATATCTTATAATGAGAATTTTTAGATGTGAAAACTATTCTATATTGGATAAATATATAATATTGTGCTAAACTATTTATAAATTAAATAGAAATAGAGGTGGAAATATGCATAGTAAAATACGAGCAGGAATAGTTGGCTATGGAAATTTAGGTAAAGGGGGGTAGAGTTGGCTCTAGAGGAAAATCCAGATTTTGAACTAGTAGGTATATTTACCAGAAGGGATGTTTCTACTATTGATTCGAAATCAAATGTTATCCCTATATCCAATATATTGGATTTCAAGGATAAAATAGATGTGATGTTTTTATGTGGCGGCTCTGCAAAGGATTTGCCAGAACAATCTCCAAAGCTTGCAGAGCACTTTAACACCATAGATAGTTATGATAACCACAAAAATATCCCAAAATACTTCAATATGATAGATAATATTGCAAAAAAAATCAAATAAAGTTAGCTTAATATCTGTAGGATGGGATCCAGGGCTTTTTCCATGATTCGTTTACTATCCCAAGTAGTGCTTCCCAATGGAAAAGAATATACCTTTTGGGGGGCAAAGGGGGGGTTAGCCAAGGCCATTCTGATGCCATAAGAAGAATAAGAGGAGTAAAGGATGCTGTTCAATATACTATTCCCTCTGAAGAAGCCATAAAAAAAATAAGATCTGGTGAAACTCCTGTTTTAAATAATGAAGACATGCACAAAAGGGAATGTTATGTAGTAACTTATGATATGGAAGATAGAGACAGAATTGAACAGGAAATTAAATCCATTCCTAATTATTTTTTTAGGTTTTGATACTACTGTACATTTCATCTCTGAAGAGGAATTAAAAGAAAAACATTCTAAAATGCCCCCCCACGGCGGTTGTGTAATATGTACTGGTATTACTAATAATAAACATAAACAAGTGATGGAATTTAATCTATCTTTAGAAAACAATCCAGAGTTTGCATCTTCCGTACTAGTAGCCTTCGCTAGAGCTGTATATAAATTGTCCATCGAAGGTAAAAAAAAGGTGCTTTTACCGTATTTGATATTCCTTTATCCTATCTTTCACCTAAATCTGGAGAAGAGCTAAGAAAGGAATTGTTATAAAAATTTTCTTTAGGGAACCTATAGGTTCCCTTTTTTTTCATATAATAGTTTCTAATACAAGCATTATTATAGCAAATACCCCTATGATTCCCATCAAAGGTAATATGAACTTTAGCCACTTATTATAGGTTACATCTACCATTTCCAAGGTAGCCAATATAAGTCCTGTTGGAGTAATAAAGGCCATCCAACCTTGCCCCCCAATTATAAGCGGTAACCACAACTGCTCTGGATATTCCTACTGTATCAGCTAAAGGAGCCATTATAGGCATAGATAAAGTGGCTAATCCTGATGAAGAAGGTACAAAAAAACCTAAAATACTAAACAATATCATCTGAACTGCTGCAAACACCCCCCCTGCATTCATATTCTTTATAATTGAAGATGAATAAAACAGTAGTGTATCTGATATCATCCCCCCCTTATCCATTATTATATTAATAGCCCTAGCTACACCAATTATCAATACTACACCTATTAGATCTGCTGCACCTTCTAGGAAGGTGTTTACCGCTTCTTTTTCAGGTAATCCTGACAAGAATATTATTATAATAGCAACCGTCAAAAACAAACCTGACATTTCTGGAAACCACCATACTCCAGTAGATACACCCCAAATCGTAATGGGAAAAGCAGCTAAAAATACCAAAAGTATTAATATTCTTCTCCAATTAAAAGGCACTACGTTTTCTGGATCATAGTCCTTCAAAAATCTCTCTTCTATCTTACCCATTTCCTCGTATATTATGGAGTTTTTAGGATTTTCCTTTACCTTCTTTCCATAGTAATAGATGTATATAAGGGTTATAACCATAGCCAATATTAGGGATATCATACGAAAAACCAATCCCTCATTGAAGGATATACCAGCAGCATTTGAGGCTATTACCACAGAAAAAGGATTTGTGGTGGAAAACATGGTACCAATGGAAGAACCCATATATATTGCAGCAATACATACTATAGCATCATATCCACTAGCTATAAATATAGGCATAAGTATTGGATATAAAGCGATAGTCTCTTCTGCTAATCCAAAGGTAGTACCTCCTAAGGCTATTAACAAAGACACAAATATTACTAACAAAAACTCTTTCCCCCCCTTAGTCCTTTTGGATAATGCGGCAATACCTGCATCAAAAGTACCTGTTTTGTTAATCAAACCTATAATTCCACCTAATATTAGTACAAATACCATTATATCTACTGTATCCATTATCCTTCAATAGGGGACATGATAACAGACAACAACCCTTGAGGAGATTGTTCTATAAATTCAAAGGTGTCTGGTATTGCAATAGGTTTTTTTAATACTTCCATCTATAAATTTATTAACATCCATCTTTATATTTAAGCTATTCAACGTTTCCTGAGTTGGGGGGGAAGGGAGCTTAACTCTCCTCTATGATCTTCTACTATGAATAATTTTTGTTCCCCATCATACCAAAGTTTAGAGTATAATCCAGCAGGAACTATATAAGTCAATAAAGCCGCTAGTATTAATATTATGAACAATACCGTAAAAGCTGTGGGAAATTCAATTTTCTTTTTATGATTTTTATTGCTCATGTCTAAGCCTCCTTACACCATTTTATTGCTAATAAATTCTGTTGCGTATTATATAGTATTTCCAATTTTAGTTCAACCATTACATATTACTTGAGATAATTTTTGGTAAATCTTTTATAATACATGACTAGTATATAAATAACTTTTTATGATAATATATATAAAGGACCATTGTTAAAATTTTTCAAATGAAAAGGAAGATGTTTTATGAAAGAAAGAGTAATTTTAGGTATGAGCGGAGGTGTAGATTCATCGGTTTCCGCTTTAATCCTTAAAGAAAAAGGTTATGAAGTGATAGGAATATTCATGAAAAACTGGGAGGAAAAGATGAATATGGTGTATGTACAGCTACAGAGGATGCCAACGATGCCAGAAGAGTAGCCAATCAGTTGAATATCCCTTTTTATACTATAAACTTTGAAGAGGAATATTGGAATAGGGTGTTTTCTTATTTTCTAGATGAATATAAAAAAAGGTAGGACTCCCAATCCCGATGTAATGTGTAATCAGGAAATAAAATTTAATGCTTTCTTAGATTATGCATTAAAACTAGAAGCAGATTATATTGCTATGGGCCATTATGCTCAAGTGAAGGAAATAGATGGAGAATACTATCTATTAAGAGGTAAAGATAAAAATAAGGATCAAAGCTATTTTTTTATCTAGAATAGGTCAAAAAGCCCTTTCTAAAACCTTATTTCCTATAGGGCATTTGACTAAAAAAAAGAAGTTAGAAAAATAGCAGAAGAACATAATTTATATACTGCTAAAAAGAAAGATTCTACTGGAATTTGTTTTATAGGGGGGGAAAGGGATGATTTTGATAAATTTTTAGATCAATATCTATTGACTAAAGAGGGAGATATTGTAAATGTAGATGGAGGTAAAATAGGAAGACACACTGGTCTTATTCATTATACTCTAGGGCAAAGAAGAGGTATAGGCATAGGCGGTATTGGAACAGGAGAACCTTGGTTTGTAGCAGGTAAGGATTTGAAAAAGAACATACTATATGTAGCTCAAGGGGGGAAAACCATCCTGCTCTCTACTCTACTTCTTTGATTGGAGAGTCCCCCTAAATGGATACTAGAAAGAGCACCTAAAACGCCTTTAAAATGTACTGCTAAATTTAGATACAGACAACAGGATATCCCAGTAACAGTAGACATATTAGGCAATGGTGAACTCCATATTAAATATGACAATCCAGTAAAGGCAGTAACCCCAGGACAAGTGGCTGTACTATATAAAAATGAAATATGCCTTGGTGGTGCTATTATAAAATCTATTGAACCCTTAGAGGAAAAATATAGGTTTATAAATCCTACATGGTCATATTAATCAAGAGTCTATATTAAGCTTTTATTTCCTTTGAATTATTTTTAATAATTCGTATATACTAATTTATATATAAACAGGAAAGGAAGAAGGCTATGAACCAAAGATATATTGTAATAACCGATGATAAGTTCTCTGAACCTATGTCAAAAGAAGAAGCTATAAAATTGGTTAAAGACTATGATAGCAAGGGCATAGTAGGATATATAGTATCAGAAGAAGAAGGAAATAAAATAAAAGAACCTAGTAATTTCAATGAACCTAAATGGAAGTAAAAAAAGTCCATAGTTAGTAGACTAAAACTAACTACGGGCTTTTGTTTTTGTATCTATGCTATATATTTGTCCAACTCTTTTAATATTTCTCCAGCTTTTCCTATGAGTTTAATATCAAATTCATAGTTTGCATTTACATCTTCATTATTTATGAGTACAATTTTACCCTTTGTAAGTATTGGCAAATAACTAACTGGATATACCTCTAAACTGGTACCTATGATAATCAATAGCTGGGACTTCTTAATATCCTCTTCAACCCTACTCCAAGCATCCATAGGTAAAGCTTCTCCAAATAACACCACATTAGGTCTCAATGCTTTGTTATTACAAAAGCTACAGTATTTTCCTGCTAAAAAAATCCTCTAGTTTTCCCTCGTTATTGCATTGATTACATCTTATAGTTCTAATATTTCCATGGAGTTCATATACATTGTTGCTTCCTGCCCTACTGTGTAGACCAGATACATTTTGGGTTGCTATACTGTCAATTAGTCCTTTCTTTTCTAAATCTGCTAATATATAATGCCCTTCATGGGGGGGTTCTACTCCTTCTAGGATTTTAATTCGCATGGAATAGAATTCATGAAATAATGGATAATTCCTATCAAAGGTATATATGCTGGCAACTTGTCTTGGATCTATGTTTTTCCACCATCCATCTCTCCCTCTAAATCCGGTATATTGCTCTCTGTATCCATTCCCGCTCCTGTAAGTATTACAGTACTTTCCGAGTCTTTAATCATATTAGCAAGGATTCTAGCCCCTTTATTAATAGAATCTCCTTTAAATATTAAATTCACCAAAACTCCCCTTTCCAAACTATTCCTTTATAACTATTATATATTATTACATACCAAATACCCATATTCAAGCATTTAAATCTATATAATTACATCACTTTATTCTATAAAAAAAATTATCTTGTTACTTTTTGAAGCTTCTTGAAACTTAGCATATATACTTTATTTATAGATAGATGGACAATGATAGAGCAAATTAATTATCAAAAGCTGTTATATTTGCCATATTGTTTTCAAATATAGTAAAGCTTATTTATATCTGCTTGTTCATTATAATCTATGAAATAATTATCTAATATTATTAAGGGGGGGAGGCTAGGAAATGGATAATAATGCAGCTTTAAGTTTTGTAAAAAAAATATTAACGGTTTTTTTATGGGGGGGACCAGTATTGCTTATAGCTTTATTAGGTACAGGAGTTTTATTTACTATTAAGCTTAAAGGTATTCAAATAACGAAACTAAAAACCGCTATAAAACAAATATTTAGCAAACAAGAAAAAGAAACTGAAGAAGTAGGGTTATCATCTTTTCAATCATTAGCTACTGCAATAGCTGCTCAAGTAGGAACAGGAAATCTTGCTGGTGTTGCAACTGCAATGGTTTCTGGAGGTCCTGGTGCTATATTCTGGATGTGGATAAGTGCTTTTTTTGGAATGGCAACTATATTTGCTGAAGCTGTATTAGCACAACTATTTAGAAAAACTGATAATGGAGAATTAGTTGGTGGACCAGCATACTACATTAGATACGGTCTTAAAAACAAGTTTTTAGCAGGCTTTTTTTTCTGTAGCCATAATTCTTGCTCTAGGATTTATGGGTAATATGGTTCAAGCAAACTCAATAGCATTAGTTGTAAATAGTGCATTTAATATACCAAAATTAATTATAGGTATAATAGTTGCAATATTAGCTTTTATAATATTTTCTGGTGGTATAGAACGTATAGGCTCTTTTACAGAAAAAAAATTGTACCTTTAATGGCAGCATTATATATACTTGGATCACTAGTTTTAATTCTACTTAACCATGAAAATATCATACCTGCATTTAAAATGATAATATATGGAGCCTTTAATCCAAAAGCAATTGCCGGTGGAGTTATGGGTGTTACAGTTAAAGAATCCATTAGATATGGAGTGGCTAGAGGATTGTTTTCTAATGAAGCAGGTATGGGTTCTACACCTCATGCTCATGCCGTTGCAAAAGTTGATAATCCAGTTCAACAAGGTTTAGTTGCTATAATAGGAGTTATTGTGGACACAGGAATAGTATGTACCCTTACTGCATTAGTTATATTAACCACTGGAGTATTAGGTACAGGATTAACTGGAGCTGAACTTACCCAAAAAGCTTTCGAAATAGGTTTTAGTAATTTGGGAAATATGGGTAGTTATTTCGTAGCTATATCTTTATTCTTCTTTGCTTTTTCTACTATAATAGGATGGTATTATTTTGGAGAATCCAATATAAAATATCTATTTGGTAGAGATGCAGTTAAATATTATAGAATAATAGTACCTATTATGCTAATTTTAGGTACAACTTTAGAAGTAGAACTTGTATGGGAATTGGCAGATACTTTCAATGCTCTTATGGTAATTCCAAACTTAATTGCTTTAATAGGACTTTCCAATTTGGTAGTTAAGGCTGTAAATGATTTTGATAACAAATATAAGCATGAATATACAAAAGAAAGAAAAGTAGGAGTAGAGAAAATATAATTATATTTTTCTATATATAAAAAAAGTTGATAACAATTGTTATCAACTTTTTCTATTTTTATTTTTC
>JMBV01000451.1_pt1 | contig 12966 bp, 20 predicted proteins | sample 616531 | NCBI WGS metagenome assembly JMBV01 (sample SAMN02727904, study PRJNA239997) | anaerobic digester metagenome | biome: anaerobic digester; isolation source: mesophilic anaerobic digester inoculated with municipal waste water sludge... | place: Germany: Bielefeld University, CeBiTec ... | reverse complement strand
TTAAGTTTTCATAATAATAGTTTTCATCATATACAAAGCCTATTTTATCTTTGATTTCTTTTTCAAACTTTATATGGTCTTTGCCAAAAACCTTTATTTCTCCCCCCCATCTTTTTTTTAATAAATTCATTATAAGTTTAATTGTAGTAGATTTTCCTGCTCCATTCGGTCCAATAAAACCCATAATATATCCTGGCTCTAAATTAAGGTTAATATCTTTTAATGTAAAGTTTTTAAATTCTTTTCGCAAATTTTTAACTTCTAAAATATATTCCATAGCCTATACCTCCCCCCCAAATAAAATTTTTAACATTTCTTCTAATTCTTCATAGCCTAAGCCTAGTAACTTACTTTCCTCTACTACTTCATATAATTTTTCTTCGATGATTTTAAGTTTTTTTCTCCCGCATTAATTCCTTATTTTGTCCTGCCACATAGGAACCTTTCCCCTGAACTGTTTCTATAAAGCCTTCACTTTCCAATTCATCATAGGCCCTTTTAGTAGTTATAACAGATATTTGAAGGTCCCTAGCCAGGCCTCTAATAGATGGAAGCAATTCTCCCTCTTCCAGTTCCCCCCCTTTAGAATCATTCCCTTAATTTGACTAGAGATCTGTTCATAAATAGGCTCCTTTGAGGAATTAGATATAATAATTTTCATAAAAATCCTCCTAATTTTATACCATAGTGTTTATTGTGTTCATATTGTATATATACAGTATATATTCTGTTTTTATTTTTTGTCAAGAATTATTTTGATGCACCAGGTGCACCAGGGACAGTTCTCTGTGCACTACCAATAAATTACAAATAATAATGCACAGAGAACTGTCCCCCTTGCATTTATCAATTGTAGACCAATAAAAATTAATGGTTGACAATTAAGCCAAAATAAACTACAATCTAATTGTCAACTTAATATCTGTCATTAGTTTACATACGGAGGGATTAGATGAAAATTACTACAAAAGAAATGATTTTAGTATCTTTATTTACAGCATTAACTGCCATAGGAGCTTTTTTTAAGTATTCCATTAGGAAATGTGCCTATTACTTTGCAGTCCATGTTTACTATTTTGGCAGGACTGCTTCTTGGGCCTAAATTAGGTGCCCTTTCTCAATTAATTTATGTATTATTAGGTTTAGCTGGAGTGAGAATTTTTGCAGGTTTCTCTGGTGGCCCTCAAAGTATTTTTACGCCTAGTTTTGGATTTTTAGTAGGCTTTATCGCTGCAGCTTTTGTAGTTGGGAAAATAGCCCATAGTGAAAAGCCTAATCTTAAGAGGATATTTTTAGCTACTTTAGTGGGAACTTTTATTGTTTATTTATTTGGAGTACCTTATATGTATATGATTTTAAACAATGTATTGGCTAAATCCATTTCTTTTACTACAGCTTTAAAAACTGGTTGTTTTATATTTTTACCAGGAGATTTATTAAAGGCAGTTGTATCCTCATTAGTTGCAGTTAAGGTGATAAGTAGAATAGATGTAGTTCATTCATAATTTGGTAAAATAGGTGGAGATTACCTCGGGCAGGTGTAGAGACCTGTCCCTTTTATTTGATGCACCCCTACTGATCTACGTATCCTTTCATTCCCCTTACGGAGACTTCACCAGAATAGACTTTTTCTATGTTGCCATTTTCCATTTCTACTACCAACTGGCCTTCTTCGTCTATGTCTAAGGCTTTCCCTACTTTTTCTGTATCGCCTCTTATTATTCGTATATCTTTTCCTATTAGTATGGAATTTTCTCTAGAAATTTTTATAGATTTAGATATATCCCCCCCTATATATCTAAAGGGAATATATAATTTTTTCAAAATGATTTAAGATATTTGCCAACAATATTTTTCTATTTATCTCTTCCCCCCCTCTTATAATTCTAAGGGAAGTGGCTTTTTCTTTTAATTCCTCTGAAAAATCTTCTGTTTCTAGATTTACATTTATACCTATGCCCATTATACAATAGTTGATAATATTCAATTCACAGCTCATTTCTGTGAGTATACCACAGACTTTTTTTTGTTTTCGATTATTATATCATTGGGCCATTTTATTTTCGAATTTATTCCCATTTCCTCTAAACCTTGGTGAACAGCTGCAGCACCTATTAGGGTTAATTTAGCTACCTCTGTAGGTTCTAAATCTGGCTTTAGTATAATACTCATCCATATGCCTTTACCCTTAGGTGAAGTCCAATCCCTACCTAGTCTACCTTTGCCATTAGTCTGTTCTTCAGAGATAATTATGCTACCCTCAGGCATTTCCATGGCTATTTCTTTTGCCTTAATATTAGTTGAAGATAGGGATTCAAAATATTGAATATTTCTACCTATAAATTCAGTTTTTAAATATTCTTCTATTTCTTCATAGGTCAATATATCTGGGCTGTTTATTAATTTATAACCTCTTCTAGACTGGGATTCTATTTCATAACCTTCTTCTCTTAATGTATTTATATGTTTCCATACTGCCGAACGACTTACATTAAAGTCCTCACTAATGCTTTCACCTGATATAAAGTAATCAGTGTTTTTCTTTAGTATTTTTAGAATTTCATTTTTCACAAAATTACCTCCTTAAAGAAAAAGATTAAGTCTATTAAAGTGTAGCTTTAATTTAAGTTTAATATAAGAAAATAGCAGACTAATCAGCCTGCTATAGAGTTTTATATTTAATGTCCTAATAGAAATTCAGGAAATAATTCCTTAACTACATTTTGAGTTTCCATTTCATCATATAGGAAATAAGAAATAGGCCCAATGTATTCTGGTTCTCCTGGTAATGTGCCCACTTTCATATTCTCTAAATCTATTTTATTTGCAGTCATTGCTCCTTTTACAAATATATTCATAGGAATATTTGTATCTACATAATCATAATAGATTTTAACCATTTTAGGTAAGGCTAGTACATTTTTGGGTTTCAATACTTCTTTCAAAAATTGTTTCATAAACACTTGTTGGGCTGCCACTCTACCTAGATCTCCTTCAGGATAGGATCTAAATCTTAAATACATTAAAGACTCATCTCCATCTAAGGTTTGTTCACCTGGATCTAAATGTATATATGGATCTGGATGACGCATTTTTACAGGTACATCTATTGGAACTCCTCCAACAGCGTTTACCATTTCCTTTACTGCCAAATAATCTACTGTTATATAATATTTTAAATCTACATTTAATAAATCCTTAACGGCTTTCATTGCCAAATATGGACCTCCATAGGAATGGGCATGGGTTATCTTCTCTAAATTTTTTTTCTCCCTCTTATAGAAGTTCTAGTATCCCTTGGTATTGAAAGCAAGGTAATTTCTCCAGTTTCAAAATTATATTTTCCAAGTACCATAGTATCTGTTCTAAGGCCTGTTGGCTTATGGGCATCTTCACCTTCTATTTTCATTTTTTTTAGTCTTGGCTACTCCACCTTCGTAGTCATTATCATCTACACCCATAAGTAGAACTAATATTTCGTCTTGTCCCTTAAATTCTTCCTCTAATTCATGGTCTTCTCCCATGGACATAGCTGTATTCTCACTTAATATATATTTTCCCACCATTGCAAAAGCTCCAGAAAAAAATTATTAAGGATATTAGGAATGTAGTCCAAAATCTCTTTTTCATTATTTTTACCTCCAATATATCCAAGTATAAATTAAATAATACTAGAAATAGGCTTAATTTGCAATAAGAATTAGTTTACAATTTGGATACATTGGTATTTCCCTTAATATAAAACCTACAGGGCCAATCCTTAGCCTCCTCTGCATAATCTATGCCTATACGGGTAGTTTCAATTATTTCAAATTCTTCCTCTTGCCCTTTTTCTAAATATAATCTATCTCCACATAAATTTTCTCCATTATGACTTTTATCTATATTTAATGCAATACATAATTTTCCTGGCCCATTAGATATATTTTTCTTTTGATAATTGGATAAATCCTTATACTCCTTTTCAAAACGATTTATGGCCATTTGATCTAAACCCTCAATTGGTTCAATAGCCCTGATTAGAACTGCTTCTGGTATGCCTTCTTCTTTGGCTACTACATTGAAACAATAGTACATACCATAGATTAAATATACATAAGAGGTGCCAGGTGGTCCATACATGGGCATTACCCTTTTGGTTTTCTTACCACCATAAGTATGGGCAGCCTTGTCTATTACTCCCAAATAAGCCTCCGTCTCTACTATTTTTCCTTTTAATATTTTATCTCCAGTATTATGTACAATGATTTTTCCTAATAAATCTTTAGCTAGGGGGTATAGGATCCCTGACATAGAATTCTTTATTTAGTTTCATGTTTTTCTCCTTTTCGTTTAAGGTTAGGGGACACACCTCTACAAGACGGTCGAACTTTCTGAGGAATGTCCCCTATGTCCCTATGAACCTAATGTTTGATATAGTTCTCCACCATATCCAATAGTATATCCTTTTCAAATCCTCTACTCTATTTCCCTCTAATAAATTGTCCACTATTTTTAATGCAAAGTATACCGCTACTGCTGGTCCTCTGGCTGTTATTATGTTTTTGTCTTGGACTACTATATCTTCTTTATATATGCCGCCTAATTCTTCTTCAAAACCTGGGTAAGAGGTGATTTCTACTCCTTCTAGTATTCCTGCTTTTTCTAATACTATGGGACCTGCACATATGGCTCCTATTAGTTTTTCTTCCCTATTGAATTCTTGCAATATTTCAATTACCCTTCTATTATCTCTTAAATTAGTTGAACCTGGCATCCCCCCCTGGAATTATTACTCCATCATAGACCTTGAAATCTTCTATTTCCTCTAGTATTTTATCTGCCAATACTGTTATTTCGTGAGCACCTTTTACTTCCTTTTTAGCTGTTATAGAACAGGTGTTCACCACTATATCCATTCTCCTAAGATAATCCACCACTGTTAGGGCTTCTATTTCTTCAAAGCCCTCTGCTAAAAACAATACTATCTTCTTCATCTTACCCCCCCTCCTTAAGATTTTCCTTATATATATTATGTGAACCTCCCATCACTGAAGTGACGGGCTTCTAGTATCACTACTAAAGATTCCTGCTTCATGGACCTCGTAACCTACTATCTTCACAGGCGTTAATTCGGATAATCCCTACCCTACATTATCTACTTCTTTTATATTTACACCACTAATTCTAAATCCTTTAATCCTTGATTTAATATATTAATACTGGCATTTATATCCCTATTATGATGGGTGCCACATTCAAGGCATGTCCATTGTCTTATAGATAGATTTTTTTATTTTTTTCATTTTTATAGTTACAATTATTACATATTTGACTACTGGCATAGAATCTATCTACTTTGTGGTAAACTCTATTATTCCATTCTGATTTATATTGTATTTGTCTTGTTAGTTCTGACCAAGATACATCATGTATTGATTTTGATAAATTTACATTTTTAACCATGGCTTTTACATTTAAATCTTCACTAAAGATAAATTGGTTTTCTTTAACTATTTGTGAAGAAATTTTATGTAGTTTGTCCATCCTAATATTAGTTATTTTTTTCATGAAGCTTTGCAATTTTAATTCTTTGTTTATGAAAATTTTTACTTCCCTTTTCTTTCTTGGCTAATTGCCTTTGTAGTTTGGCTAGTTTCTTTTCATATTTATATGTAAGTTTATTGTTTTCAAAGGTTTCTCCATTACTTGTAATAAGTAAGTCTGATATTCCTAGGTCTAGGCCTATGGAATCTTCAGTTTCTAGTAATTCTTCATGCTCACATTCTACATTAAAGCTAACATAATATTTACCACTTGGTACTTGACTAATTGTGGCTGATAAAATTTTACCAGTGAATTTTCTATGAAGTTTGCATTCTACCCATTTTAACTTGGGTAATTTAATTTGATTCTTTTCAAAATCTATTTCTATATTATTGTTTGTGAAATTAGTTCTATAGGATTTGTAATTATTCTTTTTACTTTTAAATTTAGGATAACCTTGATTAGTATTGCCTTTTTATGTTCTCTGAAGAAATTTTGATAGGCTGTGTCTAAATCTCTCATACTATTTTGTAGGGCAAATTTATCTACTTCTTTTAACCATTGTTTTTCTTTTTTTTAGTTCAGTAAGTAATTCAGAACATCTACTATAGGATATAGATTTTTGATCTATTTTATATAGTTCAATTTTCATGGCTAAAAATGATTATATATAAATCTAGAACATCCAAAGGTTTTATTTATTAATTCTTTTTGTTCATCTGTTGGATATATTCTATATTTGTAGCCTTTAATCACAGTCTTCATAGATAAATTCACTCCTTTTCCTATTTCTGTTTTTGACTTTGAATATATTCTCTTATTTGTTCTTCTGTATTTTCTGATACTGTAGCTACAAAGTAGCTAGGATTCCATAAGTGTCCACTCCATAATTTATTTTTTTTAATTCTGGATATTCTTTAAATAATAGTCTGGCACTTACACCTTTTAAAGCCTTTATAATATTGGGGGGGATATAATGTTGGGGGGGACTACAACTTATTAATAAATGAATATGATCTAAATCTGTTTCCATTTCTTCTATTGTAAAATTATTATCATCTGCTATTCCCATGATTATTTCTTTTAACTTTTCATCTATTTCATCTACCAAAATTTTATGTCTATATTTAGTACACCATACTATATGGTATTTAATTGAATATACATAACCTCTTCCATATATTGCCTTTGACATGCAATAACCCCCTTGATTTAAATATAATATGTGTTGCTACCTAAGTCAAGTATATTACAATATTATATAGACCATTTGTTTCGACATATAAACCTTGCCACTAACTCACGACTGAAGTCACAAGTGTGCGTGGCATTTTATCAATTATCTCATAAAAACAAAAACCCTGGTAAAAACCAAGGTTTATTTATTCCCTTCTAACTCAGCTATGGCATTATTATGGCATTCAGTTATTTTAGATAATACATTGTCATCTATTATATTATTATTTTCCTCAATAATTTCAATATATCTACTTACTATTCCTCCAGTTATACTATCCTGATTTTTAGCAGTTCTTTTATAGCTATTTAATACATCTTCTAATATTATATTATCCTCATAATTATAAATTGGAGAATTATCAGAGCCATTTAGATAGAGTTTAAATAACTACTATATAATCGCAATAACTCCTCACGCTTTATAGATTCTGGATAATTTTAATATATTCTTCTACCTTTATAAGCCTGTTTGCCAATTCATCTAAGCTAATATAAATACCTGCGTCTATTATACTAGGTTCGTTGGATTCTAAAGCCTTAATATCTAAATAGCCCTTTGTTTCATCATCTAAATATTTATTATATTTCTTTAATGCCTCGTAGTCTATTATTGGATAAAATGCTCCTTCTAATGAAATTAATTTATACTTTCCAATTTCCAACTTCTCCAATAATTCCTTTAGATTTTCATTTTGAATTTCTTCTGTTTTTTTTCCATATCTAAGAATAAGCTGCCTTCCGAATCAGAATTCCATAGCCCTATTAATTCTGTTTGATAATCCTCTACAAACATTTCATCTGTGTATTTTTCAATATATTCTATTTGGACGCCTTCTAAGGCTCTAATCATCTCTATGGCATCTTCTTTTTCTACTTTTTCAATATTTTCATTTATGAATTCTACCAATATTACAGGTTCATTTTTAGATTTTAATATATTTCCAAAATCCTTCATAATTTCTTCCCTAGTGTATTCAATAGGCTTTTCTATATTTCCTCCCTTATTGTCTTCCACTTCCTCCCGATTACAGGCTACTAAAGGCACTAATAATACTAAGGCTATAATCAAAATTGAGATTATATATTTCGCTTTCATACTATTACCTCTTTCATTTTTATTATATACTATTATAATCATATATTATATCATATAGTCAATATATCAGTATATAGATTAAAAGTCTTTACAATTGAGTTACAATGGGGAATAATATTGTATAGGGGGGTGTAAAAAAAATGGAATATATAAAATTAATATTAGATAAACAAAGGAATTTCTTCAATTTAAATTCCACTAAAGACATTAATTTTAGGGTAAGGCAATTAGAAAAACTAAGAGAAATTATAAATGAATATGAAAAGGATATAATGGAGGCATTAAATCAAGATTTGGGAAAATCTGAATTTGAAGCCTATTCTACTGAAATCGGCATGGTTTTAAGTGAAATTTCCTATGCATTGAAAAATATCAAAAACTGGACAAAAATAGAGAAAGTAAAGACTCCTATTGCCAATTTTAAATCTAAATCTTATATATATCCAGAGCCTTATGGCAATGTATTGATTGTTTCTCCTTGGAATTATCCCTTTCAATTGACTTTTCTGCCATTGGTAGGAGTTATTGCTGCAGGAAATACTGCTATAATCAAAGCTTCTAGTTCTTCCATTCATACCAGCAGAATTATGGCGAAAATCATAAATGAAAATTTCCCAGAGGAGTTTATCCATGTATTAGATGCAGAATCTGAAGATTCTAGAAAAGTATTAGATGAAAAATTTGATTATATATTTTATACAGGTAGCCCTAATATTGGAAAATTGGTTATGATAAAAGCTAGCGAAAACCTAACACCTATTACTTTAGAATTAGGAGGTAAATCCCCCCCTTGCATTGTGGATAAAGAAGGGGGGGATATAGAACTGTTTGCCAAGCGGATTCTTTGGGGGGGAAACTTTTAAATTCTGGACAAACCTGTGTAGCTCCAGATTATCTATATATCCACAAAGATATAAAGGAAGAATTTATAGAATACCTAATTAAATATATTAAAGATTTTATGGGGAAATATAGAGGATAATGGAGATTATGTAAGAATAATCAATGAAAGACATTTTAATAGATTGATTGAACTAATGGATAAGGATAAAATTGTCTATGGTGGAGATTCTAATCTGGAAAAATTATATATAGCTCCTACTATAATGGATAATATTAATTGGAATGATAAAGTAATGGAGGATGAAATTTTCGGCCCTATAATTCCAATACTAGAATATGATTCCATTGTGGAGGTAATAGAAGAAATCAAAAGAAGGCCTAGGCCCTTGGCATTATATCTATTTTCTACCAATGAAAAATAGTGGATAAAGTAATAAATAGCATATCCTTTGGTGGTGGCTGTATTAACGATACTATTATGCATTTAACTAATCCCAATATGCCTTTCGGTGGCGTGGGAAATAGTGGCATAGGACATTATCATGGGAAATACAGCTTTGATACCTTTACTCATTATAAAAGTATATCTGACAAAAGCCTTAGCCCAGATATAGAAATGAGATACCCTCCCTATAAGGGGGGACTAAAATGGGTGAAAAGATTCATGAAATAGAATAATAATGTCATCCTGAACAAAGGCTATGTACACCCATTGAATAGGCATAGATAGCGAAGGATCCCACGGGACCCTTCGCTACGCTTTCAATAATTTTCCCTTGTCATATTGTTTTCTTTTCTTATCTCTTTCTTCTGCATTGTCGTGGGCAGTGGAAAGCATTAGTTTTATTCTATTTAATTGATTTACTTCACTGGCACCTGGGTCATAGTCTATGGCTACTATATTGCTTGAGGATATAAATCCCTTACGGCCTTTATAACACCCTTGCCTGTAATGTGATTTGGTAAGCATCCAAAAGGCTGAGTACATACTATATTTTCTGCATCATGTTGGATTAATTCTAGCATTTCTGCTGTCAATAGCCAACCTTCTCCATACTGATTTCCTATGGATACTAGTTTTTCTGCCTCTGCTACTAATTCTTCCACTGTGGAAGGCTCGTAGAATCTCTTAGAATTTCTTAGGGCTTCCCTCATAGGTTTTCTATAGTATTCCATATATTTTATGGCAATATCTCCGCCTATTTTCGGGAATACACTCTTAGATAGATTCCTATATTTGTAATCTGCATTATGGCAGCAATACATTAAGAAATCTGTCAAGTCTGAGGATACTACCTCTGCCCTTCTTCTTCTAAAATGCCTACTAAATCGTTATTTGCCATAGGATGATATTTTACTAAAATTTCTCCTACTATTCCAACTCTAGGTTTAACCAAATTCTCGTCTATTTCTAATTCATCAAAGTCCTTTACTATTTGATGAATATTCCTTACATATTCCTCTTTGTCTCCTACTTTTACAGCCTCTATACATTTTTTTCATCCAATGTTCAGCTAGTAAATTGGCTGAACCTTTAATTTTCTCATAGGGCCTTACTCTATATAGTACTCTATTTAATAAATCTCCATATATTACAGACATCATGCCTTTTCTAGCCATATCTATAGAATAGGTAAAGCCTGGATTAGTTTCTATGCCTTGGGCAGAAACTGCAATTACAGGTACATTACCAAAACCTGCATCCTTTAAGGCTTTTCTAATAAAACCAATATAATTAGAAGCCCTACATACTCCTCCAGTTTGGCTCATTAATAGGGACACATTATCTAAGTCGTATTTACCAGATTTCAATGCTGCTATATATTGACCTACTGTAATAATAGATGGATAACAGGCATCATTATTTACGTATTTTAGCCCCCCCTCATCTATGGCCTCTGGGTCGTGAGCTGGTAAGAACTCTAAATTATAGCCACAAGTATTTAATGCTGCCTCCAATAAATAGAAATGCATAGGCGCCATTTGAGGTACTAATATAGTGTGATTCTCCCTCATTTCCTTAGTAAAGGATATTTTTTTCAATTCCTTCATAATTTCCCTTTACTCTAAAATCCTTTTTCCCTCTACCCTTTAATGCTGCATCTAGGATCTTACCCTAATTTTTGCAGCTCCCAAATTACTGATTTCATCTATTTTAAGCACTGTATATATTTTTCCATAACCATGGAGGATTTCTTCTACTTGGTCTGTAGTTACTGCATCTAAACCGCAACCAAAAGAGTTTAGTTGTATTAAATCTAGATTTTCTTGAGTAGCTACAAAAGTCGCAGCCCTATATAATCTAGAATGATATACCCATTGGTCTAATACCCTCAAAGGTCTGGCTGGGTCTCCTAAATGAGCTACAGAATCCTCTGTAAAGACTGCCATGCCTAGAGAGGTAATTAATTCTGGTATACCATGGTTTATTTCTGGGTCTATATGATAAGGCCTACCAGCCAGTACTATACCATGAATCCCCCCCTCTTCTTCTATTATCTTTATGGTTTCTTCTCCCTTTTTCTCTATATCCCTTTTATAATTGTCTAACTCTTTCCAAGCTTTATCAGTTGCTCTTTTTATTTCTCTTCTAGGAATATTAAAACCTTTTAATTCTTCTCTAAGCCTTTTTTTTCTAGGCCTTTTTTTTATCGTCAAAGGATATAAAGGGATTTAAAAACAATATATCTTCATGCATTATTTCATCTACATTATGCTTTATTAATTCAGAATAACCAATTACTACAGGACAATTTACATGATTATCTACATTTTCATCTTCTTTATTTTCATAAAATACTGCAGGGTAGAAAATAAAATCTATATCCTTTTCAATTAAATCCATAATATGCCCATGGGATATTTTTGCTGGATAACAAGCTGTCTCACTAGGTATAGACGCTATACCCATTTCATATACTTCCCTAGTGGATTCCCTAGACAGTACTACTCTAAATCCTAAATCTGTAAAAAATGTATGCCAGAAAGGATAGTTTTCATACATATTCAATACCCTTGGTAATCCTACTGTTCCACGAATAGCTTTTTCCTCTGACAAAGATTCATAATCAAAAGTTCTCTTATATTTATATTCAAATAAGTTTGGAATGTTTTTCTTAACTTTTTTTTAATTCCAGCACCTTTTTCACATCTATTTCCAGTAATATATCTTTCTCCATCAGAAAATAAGTTTATAGTAAGTAGACAATTGTTTCCACATCTACCACAATTGGCAGTTTTGGTTTTATAGCTAAAATTGTTTAAGGCTTCTTTTTCTATTATATTGGATTCTTTTCCAATGTATTTTTCTTTGGCTATTAAGGCTGCACCGAGAGCACCCATTAAACCAGGAATATCAGGCCTTACTACTTCTCTTCCCGATACTAGTTCAAAGGATCTTACAATGGCATCTCCATAGAAAGTTCCCCCCCCTTGAACTACTATATTTTCACCTAAATCCTTTGGATCTCTTACTTTTATTACCTTTTGTATAGCATTTCGAATTACAGAATAAGACAATCCTGCTGCAATATCTCCTACAGTAGCCCCCCCTTCTTTCTGTGCCTGTTTTACTTTAGAATTCATAAATACTGTACAACGAGAACCTAAATCTACAGGATTTTCTGCCAATAGTCCCTCATTTAAAAAGTCCTCTACAGACATATTTAAGGAATGGGCAAAGGTTTCTAAAAAGGAACCACAGCCAGAAGAACAGGCTTCATTTAGAAGTATACTGTCTATTACTCCATCTTTTATTTTCATACACTTCATATCCTGACCACCAATATCCAGGATAAAATCTACATCTGGTTGGAAAAAAATGTGCCGCCTTATAATGAGCCATGGTTTCTACTTCCCCCCCTACATCAATGCCCAGTGCAGCCTGAATAAATTCTTCCCCCCCATAGCCTGTAACTGTTGAGTAGGTGATTTTTTCTCCCTCTGGAAGGCTTTCATATATTTCCTTCAGTATTTCTACTGTTAATTCTAAAGGTTTGCCTTTATTATTGCCATAATAGGAATAGAGGATATTATTATCTTCATCTATAAGTATAGCCTTAGTCGTAGTAGAGCCAGCATCGATTCCTAGAAAACATTTTCCACTATATTTCTTTATATCTTTATAATTCATTTTATGAGTTATATGTTCTTCTTTAAATTTCTCTAATTCTTCTTCATTTTTAAATAAGGGCCTTATATTTCTAATTTCTGATTCAATGGATACATTAGAATTTAATGCCCTATTTTTAAATTCTTCAAAA
>JMBV01000450.1_pt1 | contig 13014 bp, 12 predicted proteins | sample 616531 | NCBI WGS metagenome assembly JMBV01 (sample SAMN02727904, study PRJNA239997) | anaerobic digester metagenome | biome: anaerobic digester; isolation source: mesophilic anaerobic digester inoculated with municipal waste water sludge... | place: Germany: Bielefeld University, CeBiTec ... | reverse complement strand
TGGCTGCATACCCGCAGGCACGTATCATATTGCCCGATTCATCGCAGATCACAACGAATCCCGATTCGCTGGATCTGCTTCCAAGGAAGGTAGAGTCAGATAAGCAGCCAGCCCAATCATCTCATCTCGACCATCTGTTAAACGATCATGGTGCGATGGCCGACTCGTTGCAACGTATTGCACGTATGACTGTCTGGACAGTAGAAGCACGAACGGGTAACCGTTTGCTCGCAATTCCCGACACCTTGCTCCATAATTACCAGCAAACAACGTTGCCGGATGGAGAATCGGTAGCTATGGGCTTCCTTGCTCCGATTGGCTCACCCTCGATTTCCAAAATATTTTTCGACCGCCCCCCCGAAACCGGGCATTTTATATTTAACAATGCTTACCACAACTATTTGAAAGATCCCGAAAAACTGCTATTTGTTAATACGCGCGTGCCCTATTCAAGGCTGAACTATAATCGCGCAGGTTCAAAACAAAACAGGGAAGAGACTTTTGATGCAAGGCTTACATCTAATTTCGGGAAGAGCCTGAATGTTGGTATGGACTTGAATCTGATCAACGCCAAAGGGTTTTACAATTCTCAGGCTGTAAAGCACAACAATTTCACCCTTTTTGGCAACTATCTGTCCGACAGGATTGAAATACATGCTTTTATGAATCAGGGATCATTGTCGAATTTTGAAAATGGAGGAATAACCAACGAGATGTTTATTACCGATCCCGATGCCATACAGCAAAGTTTTACTCCGAGAGAAATCCCGGTGAAATTTACCAATACCTGGAATTCTTTGCGCAACAACCGCTACTTTTTATCAGGAAGATATAATTTGGGATACAGGGAGATTGCAACCGACTCGCTCCACAAAGGGCCTGGACAGTTTGTACCTGTAGCAAGCATTGGTTTCTCGTCACATTATACTCAGCAGCATCGCCGTTTTTGTCGTATGATACCACCTATGTTAATGTTGATGGAGTTCAGATGCAGCACATTGACCGGTTTTATGAAAACCGTTTTTACGAGGGGGGGCAGTGGATGACAGTATCCACTATTCATCGTTTAAAAACAGTGTTTCTCTGAGCCTGAGGGAAGGGTTCAAAGATTGGGTGAAGTTTGGCCTTGCCGCTTTTCTCGAGTACGATTTGCGCAACTATTCAACAAGAGACAGTGAAGGCGCGGAGTGGAAGAATCATCGCGAAAGCGCAGTCACTATAGGAGGTGTACTCAATAAGCAACAGGGTGAAAACCTGCTGTTCAATATTCGTGCCGACCTGGGTGTCCTGGGGGGGAAAATCTGGGAGAATTCAGAGCGCTGGCTGACGTGGAGACCGGTTTCTTCATCGCCAACAGACGTACTACATTGTATGCTGAAGCATACATTAAAAATCTGAAGCCAAAGTACCTTCAGAATAACTACTACTCAAAATATTTCAGCTGGAATCACGATTTTGGAGATATACGAAGAGTTTATGCGGGCGGAAAACTGCATATACCTTTTACGAACACCACTCTAAGCGTAGGTGTTGAAAATCTGCAGAACTTTATTTATTACGGTCAGGATAAGAACATAGCGCAGGAGAGCAACAATATACAGGTTCTATCGGCACGAGTGGACCAGAATCTGAGTCTTGGTATATTCAACTGGGATAATCAGGTTGTATATCAAACCTCTAGCAATCAAGATGTGATACCTGTTCCCATGATCAGCCTATATTCCAATATGTATCTGAAGGCAAAATTGTAAACGAGCTTACTCTTCAGTTGGGAATAGATACACATTATCATACCAAATATTTTGTTCCCGGTTATGAGCCTGCCTTGTTGCAGTTTTATAACCAGAAGGAGAAAGAGATTGGAAATTATCCCATTGCTACCATCTATGCCAACATGCATCTTAAGCAGACACGCTTCTTTTTAATGTTCTACAATGTTGCATCGCAAGTTTTGAAGCCGCGTGAGTATTTTTCACTCCCTGGCTATCCGGTTAATCCCTTTGTTTTCAAAATGGATTATCAGTTAATCTTCACAACTAACATTTTTCAATCTTGGAATTAAAAAAAACGCTTCTTCTTTTTACTTTTATTTTCTGTACTTTGCATTTTGGTGATATTATTGATCTTGATAAGTCGCCCTTCTAAAGTGCCTTTAGGATTTCGAGATTATCCGGAGATTATATCATCTGGCATGATTAATGTGGTTACCGACTATAACACCATTGGATATTATGTTTCAAGCGATTCTGCTGAAGGTTTTCAGTTGGAGCTGATGAAGGCGCTTGAGAAGGAGTGGGGGATAAAAGTTAATCTTTTTCTCGAGAACAGCCTTGATGAGAATCTGGAGGGATTATTGTCATTGCGGTACGACTTGGTAGCAAGGAATATTCCAGTAAACGTGCATTTGAGAGATACATTTGCCTTTACAGATCCCATAACCCTCAATAAACAGGTACTGGTACAGCGTAAGGCCGCGTTTAACAATAATATAGAGCCAATCCGGCAGCACCTGAATCTTGCAAAAAAAATTGTTTATGTAGCAAAAGATTCGCCTGTTATTCTCAGGTTGAATAATCTTGCACATGAAATAGGTGACACTATTATTATTAAAGAGGATCAGACCTACGAGGTTGAACAGCTTGTAATGATGGTGGCATCAGGAGATATAGATTTTACAGTATGTGACGAAAAGGTGGCCACTCTACTTGCCAAAGCTCTTCCCGAGATAGATATTGATACTGATATAAGTTTTACACAACTGGAGTCGTGGGCAGTACGCAGAGATTCGCCGGTATTGCTTGACAGCCTGAATAGCTGGCTTGACCGATTTAAGACAACGAAAGAATATAATCAGATTTTCGATAAGTATTATCTTAACAATACTTCGGTAATTTTTTTTAAATAGTTCTTATAATTCACTGAATATCAATAGATTATGGCGCTTTTTAAGGATCTGACATAAATTGTTGACTGTCAGTATTATAAATGAAGTTTTAACGAAGCATTAATCTTAAGATAAATCGATAATATTTTTATTTGTCGGGTCACGAAACATTGTTAATCAAGAGATTTTGCTTTTATCGTAAAACCGGCTAAAGTGCAATAAAAATGTTACTTACATACACTTGAAGAAGAGGAGAGTCGTTGGGTAATGAGTCGGGGATTTTTTTCAAGCGTGCAAGAACAAGTATAGTTGGAAAAGACGAAAAGCTTTTGAGTAATGGTTTATATATCAATTGTTTGAGTAGATAAAAAGAGACTGACACCCGGGTGTCAGCCTCTCTTGCTTTTAAAAATAATAACGTTTACTTATTTACCTGCTCCGGGCGCATTAATGTTACGTCTTCCCTGACGGTTTGCATCTCGAAATTTTTTTGCTGTTCAGAACGATACTCTTTCCATTGCTCAAATTTTTCTTTCCCGATAATCTTTTCTAGTTCAGCATCGTTTTCGGCAACTGCTTTTTCACGAAGTGCTTGCATCTCAGTGCGACGCTGCTCTCTATCCTGCATAACATTTTGTCTTTCAGCCCTGTGTTTGACTATCTGTTCTGCACGTTCTGCATCTTGTTTTTCAAACAGCGCCTGCACCTTTGCTGTTTCATCATTTGTCAGATTAAGCTGTTTTGCCATATTTTCGGCACGCTCCTTGGCTGTCCACCTCATCTCGGTTTGGCTACGACGGTTATCCTGTCTTGTATTGCGAGGATTGTTCTGAGCCATTGCCTGGAGACTCATAATAAATATTGCAGCCAAAGCCATCATTGCAATTTTCTCATATACTAAAAATTTTAAAAGTGAATAATAAAAATAAAATATCTGCTGTTATGACGTTTAAAGGTAAGGAAATGTTTAATATGGCAGTAGCTGTTTAACTTTCATTCAATATCTTTAATCAGCCTGTTTACAGTATTATATAGAGTTTTTGAGAATGTTGATATATATAAAGTACCAGTTCGTCGACAAAAACAACTTATTTGTCTATTATCAATCATATTTGCATTTATTAACAATAACCTTCATGAAAAACAGTAGTTAACTGGCAAATGTTGTCTCATAAATTAACACCGGTTGAAATTTTGTGCAGAGGTTCAAGGAAAATCGTTTAGTTGATATTATCTTTGTAAGCAATAAACAGAAAAGTTGTGGAGAAAAATACAAAGCAGATAACGGGCTTGGGAATATCTTTTGGGGAATTATGACGCTGATACTGCTGGGTATTCTGATATACAAGTTTACACATAGAGAAAGTATTTGGCTCGTTTCCCTTTACTTCGCGTTTTCAATCGTTTTTATATTGTCGGTTACAATAAAAGAGTATGCCATCACACACCAGAATTTTCTAGAGATTCGTTTTTTTATTGAAACTGTTCTCAAAAAAAGACGTATAGCCATTGGAGATATAGTAGGCATGAAAAAGTTGAAAAAAACCTTCTACGTATCGACAAGGTTCGTGGTTTTGAGGTGTTGAGAGTGAATGAATCGGATATTGACTCTCTGATAGCCGAACTGAAAGAACGAAATCCTAGAATAAGAATACTTGAAGAGAGCGAGTTATAAATATTTCCCCAAGATATATATATTCCCTGGTGTATCTAGAATATCTCTTCCCTGGGATATTTTTCTTCTACCTTGCTGAAAAGGTAAGATGCATATGTGCCTGTGATAAAAAGTAATACACAAAAAAAAGAAAGGCGCCACCGAAATTTAACCCTGCAATAGCAAGCTGTTCGGAAGCAAAGGCCGGAAAGACTACTGTGGGAAAGATAGCTAGTGAGGAACCAATTACCATTCCAAGGATAAAGTGGTACATACCTGAATAGTATTTTCGGAAAAGCCATGAGGCTGCTTTAGCGAAAAGCAGAACACAAATGATAAATCCAATAATAAGTGGGATAATAACACCAAAATCGAAATCTTTTATTCCTATGGCCATTTTATCGTAAAGTCCAAAGTAGATAAGAAAATTGGAAGGGCTCATCCCCCCCGGGACTATCAACCCGAGTCCCATAAGCAATCCTGATCCCAGCCAAACCATGAAGTTGGGTTTTATCTCTGTCAGCTGTTGTCCTCCAAAGAGCATCAGCGTAAAAATAACCAGTGTAGCGGCGATAAGTATCCACAAGTCAGAGGATTTCCTGCCCTCTTTCCCAGCCGTTTTATAGAGAGAGGGAAAGGTGCCTGCCACAAAACCCACAAAGAGGCATACAAACTGAGCTGCATACCTTCCGAATGCTTTCTCCACCACAACTGCAAAAGGACAATGCCAATAGCAGCGCCGATGGCGACAGGGAGAAAGTAGAAAATGTTTTTCAGGAACTTATGCCGCAGATTGGCGAGAAACCTAATCAGAGGGTTATAGATGCCGAAGATGACTGCCAGTACGCCCCTGATAATCCTGGAAGAATAAATCCTATGCCAACAAGAGTGCCTTTTATCAAACGGACGAACCAGTCTACTACCGGACTGATGGTTTTTGTTCTGTGGCCTCTTCTCTGTTTTGTTCGATCATGATGTTTTTTTTATGAGAAGGCAAAGATACAGTTTTGCTTTGATTACTCCTACATATATTTGTGTTGAGAGTTTATTTTTTTACCGAAAAAGACGCTTAACATACTTCTTCGGAAACCCTATTTTCGGAAACAATCGGAGATAAAACTCTTATGCGCAATCTTGATTCCTGGATATGCAGGGAACTTCGATATTTCAGGATAAAACAATGTAAGCGAGTGATAACACTACAGCGTTTTCTTGAAAAACATGGTGTAGACAGCTGGCAAAGCTGGATATTAGCCCTATCAGGAAAAGGACACTGGCGTAAATCCGGATGTCTGCAAGTGCATCAGGCAACGGGCAACCAATGGTTTGATGAAATAGGTCTGTACAACCTATCATTAAATTATGAGAGGTTACACAATTAAAGGAAACCGCCGTGTGCGAGAGCATGCACGGTGGTGGGAGAGGGCGGGGGGGAGTAATCCCCCTACCACTCTATTTAGCAAATATTTTTTTACCGGACACCAGTGTTTTTAAAGACATTGCGAATGATACAATCCGCAAGAAACTATTCAGTACAAGTGATGAAAAACCATAACTTGCACTGAATAGTCCTAGATTAAGGAGTAAAGATACTATTTTTTTATATTCAGATCCTATCTGATTGTGAATCAATGATTATTTATAACGGCCGGTATCCCACCATACACGGACATTTTGTCCATCACCTTTTCCATTGTTCAAAGAAGATTCTTTAGAATATCCGTTTAGATTTTTCTCATCATCTATGTAACGAAACTTCTTGATAAATTCTCCTTTTTTTGATTAGATCGAGATCGCTCTGCACAACGGGCGTTAATTCGGGATACCCTGTCCTGCGGAACTCCGTCCAGGCTTCCGTACCATTGGGGGGGTAGATCGCAATCCATTTCTGGGTGATGATCTGTTTTAGCTTGGACTCAAAATCATTTGAGCTTAGCCATTTGACCTCTCCTCCCTGGATATAATCATCGTCATTCGCAGTTGCATACAGGGAAGCGTCCACTTTCTCCCTTGCTTCGGCAAAAGAGGCTTTGATTCCTTCCTCGTAATGCTGCTTTGCATCACCGGCGCCACTCCAGTTTCTCAAGGCAGTTTCTGCTTTCAAGAAACACACCTCGGCATAATTCATGATCACCTGAGGCTTAACGATGGTTCCCGAAGGTACAGTACCCTCTCTGACACTTCCTTGGGGGGGATGCTGGTTCCAATCGGGATAGACATACAATCCCCAGACACATGAGTTGTTCACTGCCGCAAATTGCGGTTTTGTCAGTTCTGAGGCAGGTAGCCCATTTGGAACACCCTGATATTGTACATTACCGGTGCCGTATGCATAACTCTGGGTTTGACTAAACCAGAGAGGCAGACGTGGATCGCTCACCGCACTCTCCCCAAGCATGATATCTATCATTGTTTTGCTCACCCTGAACTCGTTCCAGAAGCTGATGGTCCAGAGAGAATGGCCGGCATTGGCCAGGCTATTCTTAATGCCCGCGTTATCCGCATTACTGGTCATCAATGTTTCTTTCAATGCCGACTCTCCTTCTTCCTTCGCTTTCTCCGGATCCACAAAAGATAGCCTCAACGCATAACGAAGGCGCAGGGAGTTGGCCAGTTTGAGCCATTTTGTCAAATCTCCGCCAAACAGAATATCCTGACTTCCGTAAGAGTCTTGATTTGCTTTGTTCGACTTGAGTGCTGTGACGGCCTCTGTCAACTCCTTGAAGATATCGTAATAAATATCTTTCTGGGCATCATACTTTGGTTCAATAATACCCTGTCCTGCCTCAAAATAAGGGACATCACCAAAACAATCAGTAGTACGTGCCGCGCCCATAGCGGAGAGAATACGCATAATCTGGAACATGTTGTCATATTCGGGATGATGGCCGATCATCGCTTTCACTTCATTCAGATTCTTGGAAAGATAGACATAATAAGAGCGCCAGAAACCGTCCTTCACCCATCCGTCCTTCCATTCGTAACGATCAGAAGGAAAATAAGAGGCGGTATTGGCCAGATACTGAGCATACAGATTGGTGTGCAGGTTGTCTCCTACCTGATATTCCCAGGCACGGCAGTTAAACCCGTAATCGAGCATTTTGGGAAGGATCAGGGCAGGGCTCACCTCTTTGGCTGCGAGCGGATTTTGATTCATTTTCTCAAATTCCCCCCCGGTACAATTCGGTATCAGAAGGAGTAATCCTCCCATAATGGCTATATATTGTATAAACTTTTTCATTTTCGTATTGTTGATTAAAATTTAACATTTAGTGAGAACCCGAAAGATCGTGTCGGGGGGGTAAAGAAGCATATTCAAACGCCTGCGCATAATCTTCACGGGAGAAAGAACCTTCCGGATTTACAGGTGCATTTTGTATAGATAAAAGAGATCTCTTCCCACAAGGGAGAGCTTTACACTGCTGACCGGCACATTTTGCAGCCATGCGGCAGGGAAGGTGTAACCGAATGAGAGTTCCCGCAACTTGATATAGGAAGCGTCATACAGGAATTCTTCTCCCACGCCGTATGCGCCACCGATGCTTGCGTAATAATCCTCCGCATTCACTTTTTTTGGTATTTTCCTTTCCGGTAGACTGGACAATGCCGCTTACCACCATTCCGTTCCTTCCCTCCAGTGTTTTGGAAGATGTGCCTGCAGTGCGAGCATACATATCGGTCGTTGAAATAAAATCCCCCCCGCCCTTGCGCCCATCGGCAAGCAGATGAAAGGACAGATTCCTGTATTTCAGCGAAGATCCGAGTGATCCTGTCCAATCGGGGGGGTCATATTCCCGATCACCTGCTCTGTTTCACTGATCGGCATGCCATTGTCCCCAATCAAGATCCGGCCCTCTTCATTCCGTTTGTAGGCCTTGGATACAATATCGCCGAAACGGCCCCCCCTTCGTCCACCACCACTTTGCCTACGCGTGTTTCACCGATCACGAAGCGCTTCAACGTGGGATCCAGCTCAACACATTCGGTGCGGTTCATTCCCCCCCAGTTGAGGGTGAGGTCCCAGCTCCACTCTTTGGTAAGAAGCGGCGTTCCGGTCAGCATAACCTCCCATCCGTAGCTGGTCATTTCACCTGCATTGATGCTTTTATACTCATAACCGGATGATCCGGGCATGCTCACGTTGAGGATCTGGTTGATTGTATTAGAACGATAGTAGGTTGCGTCCAGTCCCAACCGGCTATCGAACATTCTCATCTCCACTCCGAACTCGGTAGAGTTTGTTTCCTCCGGTTTGAGGTTATAGAGCGGAAAGATAGAAGATGTGGTAGCCGTCAGAATATCTCCGTTCGTTTTTCCCAGATTGTAAACATGGTGCAGGATATAGGGCCTTGTATCATTTCCTACTTTTGCCCATGACCCCCCCCTCACTTTCAGGAAAGTGATCTGACTGGGAAGAGTGACCATCTGAGAAACAAGTCCGGACAAACTGACTGAGGGGGGTAAAAATATGACCAGTTATCAGGGGGGGAAGTGTTGAAGACCAGTCATTTCTGGCGGTCACATCCACATAAACCATGCCATTGTATCCAAAAGACGCATTGCCAAACACGGAATTAACCCTTTTCTTGGAGTAGCCCTCCGATACTGTCTGGTTCCTGCCGTTGGCCAGGGCAATCAAATAAGGAATATTGAACATGCCGGATGAGCCCGACAGGTTATTCCATTTATAATAGGTTGCTGCCGTGCCGAGGTTGGCGGTAATATCGAAGTAATCAAACTGTTTGGTATAGTTGAGGATAAGGTCTGCATTAAACTCCTCGTTGGTAGCCTGGGTATTGGTATACTGACTATTATTTGCCGTCGTGGACGTCTGGATATAGGTTGTGTAACTCCTGATCTTATCATTGTACCAGTCGATACCTACCCGTCCAGTGAGCTTTAAAAAAAATCGGTAAATTTCACATTCATATGCGTCATGGCCGTAAGCCTGTTTCTCACATCGCTGTTCCCGTTGGCCGGGAGGGTGAGGGCATAGGGGGGGTTTAGGTATTCATTATTGGGACCGGTCCAGTTTACGATGTACCCACCGGGACTGACCGGATTTTTTTAGATCCTCAAGCCTGATACTGCGGGGGGGCATATTGATCAGGGTCTTCATCACACCGTATTCACCCTGGGCAGGACGGTTGGAAGCACGCTGAATCATATAGTTCACCTTTACGCCCAAGTCAATCAAACGGCTGTTAAACTGTGTATTCAGATCATAATACTGGCGATTCAAAGAATGATTCGGCGTGATTCCCTGATTCCGTGAGTCGGAAAAAGAAAAACGAGCCACCAGGTTGTCATTACCGCCTGAAGCGGTCAGCGTATTGGTATAGTTGGCGCCGACCCTGTAAAAATCAGTCATATAATCCTTCTGCGGCAGGAGCGCATAGTCCGCATACTCACTGTTGCCGTAGAATTCATTTCTCCAGTTTCTTACCGTCACCGATCCGTCCATTTTAGGTCCCCAGCTGCCTTTGGCACTGGAAGCGAACGTCCCGTTTGATCCCTGACCATATTCATTCTGATAGCTATATGCATTATAAACCTGACTAAAGTTTACATGTCCGTTGTACTCAAGTTTCAAAGCCCCCCGCTCTGGCCGGACTTGGTGGTAACGATAATGGCTCCATTCTGTGCACGGGAGCCGTACATGGCAGCGGCATTGGCACCCTTCAACACGGAGATGCTCGCGATATTGTCGGGATTGATCTCAGATGCGGCTCCTGAATAATCTACGCCACCCCCCCACTGGTTAGCTCTGCCGGACTGATTGTCGCTGACAGGAATGCCATCCACAACCCATAAAGCTGGTTGGCACCGCTCAGTGAACTGGTACCTCTTAACACCACGCGGGTGGATCCGCCCATACCGGTTGTAGATTGATTAATCTGCACCCCGGCTATCTTACCTTGGAGCATGTTGGCAACACTTTCCGAACGCAATTCCGTCATTCCATCGGTTTTTATCTCCTGCATTGCATAGCCAAGCGCCTTTTTATCACGCTTGATACCGAGTGCCGTCACCACCACCTCATCGAGCAGCTCTGTGTCATCGAGTAAAACGACATCGATCTGATGCCTGTTATTGATCGGGATAATCTGTTTAATAGTCCCGACGTATGACACCTCGATCTTGCCTGCAGGCGGCACATTGTCCAGCACATAATTTCCGTGGAGGTCAGTAACCGTACCATTGTTGGTACCTTTCACAATCACCGTTACACCAATCAACGGTTCATTCTTAGAATCAGTAATATTCCTTTCAGGGTAATATTTTGAGCAATCATGCTCAGCGATATCATGCACATTGCGAACAATGTAAGATATCGCATAGCCGGGAAATTGAATCTTTTCATTTTTTTAATCATTAAGTTAAAATCTGTTTTTCAATATATTCAGTGATGGTTTGTAATCCCTTTTATCATTACTGGCTATTATTTCTTCACCTTCCTCCAGCAATAGATGTACATTGCTTTTCAAAAAGAGTGTTACTGTGAGGTAGGTGCCTCCGAGAAACCCGCGACTCCTCCTACACTTGCACAGTGGTCAATTGCTGTATGCAGCGATTCGGCATCCTTGTTTACGCCGTCTCCTTTCGCTCCATACCACACGTTATCGCCGTTGTCGGAAAGATTGACAGTCATATCCTTTACTTCCAGTGAACGGAAACAGTCAGAACGATTGAGGCAATAATTACCGGGCACTTATATAACATGTGATTGATTGGTTGAACCGTGTATTCCTCATTTGGGAAAAAGCACCCACATGAAATAGACTCTGAAGGATGCATGTATAGGTGTAAAACTATCAGTTAAATAATATAAAACCTATACATGATTGATATTCACTCATATAAACTCTATGTACTCATATGATCAGAAATAAGTTATATTATATTTTATATTAACTAGCGCAAATATATTTACTTTTAGAGAATTAAACAAATATATTGTAAATTATTTTAATAATTTTATTGCACTAGTTACTATGTTTGTAGACAGGATGCATAACAACAATGCAGGATGTCGCTCATTGGAGGCTTCGCGCCTCCAGCCGCTCAGGCTGACCTCCGCGGTGTTTTTCATGGTTTGAGACTAGAAGTGTCCTGTTAAAATAATATTATTTTTGTAAGTATTTTATATTTAATAGTATGCGAACTGAATTTCTTGTACACGATTTGAATTGGTTACTTTTACGTTTCACTTCAAATAACGTACGAAATGAATTCCGGCAAAACAGTTTTCTCCCAAATCATGCAGCTCATACCTCGTAGCGATTTCAACGAAATAGTAGCCAAGTATAAAGGCGATTATCGAGTCAGGAACCTTTCCTGACACGACCAGTTCCTTATTATGTGCATGGCTCAATATGCTGACAAGAACAGCCTGCGTGATATCGAAGCGAGCCTGAACGCACCGGGCATGGTAAAGAAGTTGCATCATTGTGGCATCAGTTATGCAGTACCCCACAACACATTGGAAAAAGCCAACGAGAACAGGGACTGGCACATCTAAGCCAAGTTGGGAGAAGTCCTGATAAAGAAAGTGCGCCCGATGTACGCTAATGACAAGTTTAGGTTTGATATTGAAAATATGGTTTATGCTTTCGATAGCACCACCATCAGTCTGTGTCTCAAACTCTGTCCATGGGCCAAGTTCCGCAAGAATAACCATGCACGGCACACAAAAGGGCATTAACAAAAGTCCCGGCCCTGAAAGTGTTACGGTGTAAAGCAGGGAGTTTATTGCTGGCGAGTTGCTCCTCGGCAGAGCTCGCTTCCCTCTCAACTCCTTGGATGCAAAGATAATAGCATGAATTAAAAAAAATAATTATTCTCTTTCTATTTGGATTACAAGATAGAAAACTGAATACAGACTAAAAGTTCCATTATTTACCCTAATTCTGCTGAAAACATAATATTTGTTGGTTACATCCACAAATAATTATACTTTTGAGTGCATACAGAGTTAAAATGATAAAACGAGAACTTGAGAATATTATAAAATCGAATTGTTTTTGGTTCCTATCCAGATGTAGTCAATAACCTTGGAAACGAAAGAGAAATACTAACTAACATCGTATCAAGTTATCTATTTAAAGATATATTTGATTTTCAGGATATTAGAAAACCAGAAGTGATCGAGAAACTTCTTCAGGCTCTTGCTTTGCAAGTAGGGCACGAAGTATCTTTCAACGAACTATCGCGGTTGTTAGGGATAGATCGATCATTCTTATTGCAAGGCGTGCTTTTAATTTAGTGACACCGGCAGGAGAATAGGCTTGCCCCGCATTAACGTTCCCCAGGATCGGGACAGTAGCTTCGAGCCCGCCATTGTGCCCAAGCGAAAGAGCCTGTCAAAACCCTTCTATTGCTATTTACACACTTATTGGGATACTCCCTTGAAAAGCGAATCAGATTATTCAGGGCATATACAAGTGATATGCCCTGGTTTATCAATCTTTCTAAA
>JMBV01000449.1_pt1 | contig 13043 bp, 25 predicted proteins | sample 616531 | NCBI WGS metagenome assembly JMBV01 (sample SAMN02727904, study PRJNA239997) | anaerobic digester metagenome | biome: anaerobic digester; isolation source: mesophilic anaerobic digester inoculated with municipal waste water sludge... | place: Germany: Bielefeld University, CeBiTec ... | reverse complement strand
AAACAGGTTTATATAGAAATGTTAAGGGAAGTATGTTACTAGATTTTGTTGCTGGTACTAAAAGTGGTAGAGGGAGCATCAGTTTATTAGAAAAGGATGTATTAGATTATAGTAAAAAAATAGACGATTTAAATGTCATGTTATTTAGAAAAGAAAGTGCATACTATGCAAAATTTGCAGCTATGGAAAAGGCAATTTCTAGAATGAATCAGCAAAGTGCCTGGATGATGCAGCAGATGATGGGATAAAAGGAGAGGATGGGTAAAATGACATACAATGCCCTAAACCAATACAAACAAAATACAGTTTTTTTCTGCAACACCAGAAGAATTAACCCTAATGCTATATGATGGTGCCATTAAATTTATGAATATAGGCAAATACCATATAGAAAACAATAATGTCGTTAAGGCTCATGATGCATTAATCAGAGCACAGGATATAATTATAGAACTTAATTCTTCATTAAATATGGAATACGAAGTATCAGAAATCTAAGGGGGGGACTGTATGAGTTTGTATTAGAGAGGTTAATAGATGCCAATATATACAAAAAAAAGCAGAACCAGTAGATGAGGCATTAGAAATTGTAGCAGGAATAAGAGATACATGGAAAGAAGCAATGCTAGAAGTAAAAAAACAAGTCTACGAAAATAGGGGAGTGTAGTCTATGACTCTAGACAATATAGACAAATTAATCTCTTTATCTAAAGAAAAAAAACAATTAATAGACGAAATGCATAATCTTACAAAGACTCAAAAAAAGAGAAATAGAAAAAGAAGATATGGATAATTTAAATAATATATTAGATGAAAAGGATAAACTAATTCAGAAAATAAATAAAATAGATGTAGAATTCTTAACTATTTTTTTCTCAAATAAAAAAAGGATGAAAATATTAAAAATATAGATGAATTAGATGTAGAATTATATCCTAATTTAAAAGCATTAAAAGAAGTAGTTACAGATATATCCTCAACCTTAGTAGCCATATCTCTATTAGATGAGGAAAATAGTAAAATATAATAGAACAAATAGAAGAAACTAAAATGGAGTTAAAAAGAGTAAAAGAAGGCCAAAGAGCCTACAAAAAAAATACCACAAACCCATAGAGGGAAGTATATTAATAGATGAAAAGAAATAAAAATAACACTAGGACATTATACCCTAGTGTTATTTTTCATCCTGAGTCAAGCGAAGAACCTCATATGAATAAGTATTAAGTCGACAATTTTCTAAATATAGTAAAAATCTTAGAAAAAAAGTAGAAAAATATTTTATCAAGATATTATCAAAAGTTTTATCCACATTTATATACAAGTATAAACACTTACCCACAGACTTATACACATTATCCACAGGAAACCATATTATTTATCCACAAAAACTGAACAAATAATTGTGGATAAGTTCATAAATAATTATTAAAAGCCATGAATAAATTTTAAAATTATTTATTTTTATAATAATTGTTTACATACTTCCTCTTTATGGGTATATTATATTAATAAGAGTATAAGTATTTTATATTATGCTTATATGAAAGGAGATGGGGGGGTTTATGAAACTTAATTTTACAGGAAAAAAATATGGAGGTAACAGAAGCTTTAAAGGATGTAACAGATAAGAAATTTGGAAAGTTGGGAAAATATTTCCAAGAAGATATTGAAGGAGACATAGTCTTTAGTACAGAGAAAAATAGACAAATTATTGAGGTTACCATAAACCTACCTGGTACCATACTGAGAGCAGAAGAGTCTAGCGACGATATGTATGCTGCCATTGACAAGGCTGTAGATGTATTAGAAAGACAAATTAGAAAACATAAGACTAAGCTTCAAAGAAGATATAACAATGGAGCTACCATAAGATTTGAAAATGTAGCTCCACTAGAAGAAGAAACTGAAGGACCTAAAGTAGTCAAGACTAAGAGATTTGATATGAAGCCAATGAGTGTAGAAGAAGCAATACTTCAAATGGAATTACTAAGGCATAATTTCTTTGTATTTATGAATGCAGAATCTGATGAATTAAATGTATTATATAAAAGAAAAGATGGAAACTATGGCTTGATAGAACCAGAGTTTTAATAGTATAATTAATATAGATTAAAATTGCAGGATATTATATCCTGCAATTTTAATTTAGAAATAAAAGGAGATGATATTTATGTTAATAGAAGCAATAGTTTTTTTCTTTAATTATTGGCCTAATTAGAGGTGGAAAATTAAGAAAAATGAAAGCAATAAATAACAAAACTATTTGGCTATTAATTTTTGGTATTTTAATGCAATATATATTGGTATTTTTGAACCAAACAGAGGCAATTGGCAGCTTAAGTAAAATTCTCTCTTACACTAAAGAGATATTAATAATCTCCTATATATTAATTTTAATAGGGATATTCACTAATTTAAAATTTAGATCCCTATGGCTTTCACTAATTGGTTTTATCTTGAATTTTTTTTGTTTTAATTTCAAATAATTGGAAGGTTCCTATATTAGTAGAAGGAGTTCCTTTAATAGATTCACCTAATTTAGAAAGTTTATTGAAGGCAGGAAATACATATCTATATACTCCCATTATAGATGGGACTAAATATCCAATTTTAGGAGATATTATTGTATTTTCCAAGCCTTATCCTATGGCTAAAATCATAAGTTTTGGGGATTTACTCATTGGATTTAGTATATTTCTATTAATACAGGAAATTCTTCTAGGTGAAGATTATTTTATGGGAGGATATAGATTATAATTTAGTTTATTGTGAAAAAAACCCAAGGAGTGATAAAATATATAATTAGATTAGTGTATATTGAAAGGTGGTTAATGATGAAAAGTTTTTTTTGAAAAAGTCTTTGGAAGCTATAGCGAAAGAGAATTAAAACATATAGAACCTATAGTTAATAAAATAGAATCCTTAGACGGTGAAATGCAAAAATTATCAGATAGAGAACTGCAATTAAAAACTGTAGAATTCAAGGAAAGATTAAATAAAGGGGGGGAAACCCTAGATAATATATTACCAGAGGCCTTTGCAGTGGCTAGAGAGGCTTCATATAGAGTGTTGGGCATGAAACATTTTAGAGTGCAATTAATGGGAGGGATAATTCTCCATCAGGGGGGGAGAATTTCAGAAATGAAAACTGGGGGAAGGGAAAACCCTAGTAGCCACTTTGCCAGCCTATTTAAATGCTCTAAGTGGAAAAGGCGTTCATATTGTTACAGTAAATGATTATTTAGCCAAAAGGGATAAGGAGTGGATGGGTAAAGTCTACGAATTCCTAGGTCTATCAGTAGGTTGTATAGTCCATGGTATAAGTAAAGAAGAAAGGAAATCAGCCTATAATTGTGATATAACTTATGGAACCAATAATGAATTTGGTTTTGATTATTTAAGAGATAATATGGTTATCTATAAAGAGGAAATGGTACAAAGGAAATTAAACTATGCTATAGTTGACGAAGTTGACTCCATATTAATAGATGAGGCTAGGACTCCTCTTATAATTTCAGGTAGAGGTGAAGATTCTACAGAATTATATGGAATAGCTAATTCCTTCGTAAGGACTCTAAAGGGCAGAATAATTGATCCTAAAGAAGAAAATAATGATCCCTTTAATAGGGAAATAAAAGAAGAAGTAGTAGATTTCATTATAGATGAAAAGGCCAAATCCTGTAATTTAACTGAAAAAGGTAATGTTAAAGCAGAATCCTATTTTAATTTGGAAAATCTGGCAGATCCAAATAATATGGAAATTGCTCATCATATTAATCAGGCTTTAAAGGCTAATAATATTATGAAAAGAGATATAGATTATGTAGTTCAAGATGGAGAAGTCATAATTGTAGATGAATTTACAGGAAGACTAATGTATGGTAGAAGATATAGCGAAGGACTACATCAGGCCATAGAGGCCAAAGAAGGACTACATGTAAAATCCGAATCCAAGACTTTGGCTACTATTACATTCCAAAACTATTTTAGAATGTACGAGAAATTGGCAGGTATGACTGGTACAGCTAAAACCGAAGAGGCAGAATTTACAGAGATTTATGGTATGGATGTAGTAGAAATCCCCACCAACAAAGAAGTAATTAGAGAAGACTTTTCAGATATAGTATACAAAAATGAAGAAATCAAATTTAAAGCTATAATAGAAGAGATTAAGGAAGTACACGAATTAGGCCAGCCGATTTTAGTAGGTACAATTTCTATTGAGAATTCAGAACTATTGAGTAAAATGCTTAAAAGAGAAGGACTGACACATGAAGTATTAAATGCAAAACATCACGAAAGGGAAGCAGAAATTGTAGCGCAGGCTGGGAAATTAAATTCCATTACTATAGCCACTAATATGGCTGGTAGAGGTACAGATATTGTATTGGGCGGAAATCCTGAATATATGGCAAAACAGATATGAAAAAAATTAGGCTATGAGGACGAAATAATAAATTTTGTAGATAGTTTCCAAGAAACTAAGGATGAAGAACTTCTAGCTGCAAGGGAAGAATATAGGAAATTATATGAAAAACACAAAGCTGAAACAGACAAAAATGCAGAAGAGGTGGTTAAGGCAGGAGGTCTTCACATAATAGGTACAGAAAGGCATGAATCTAGAAGAATAGATAATCAGCTAAGAGGTCGTTCTGGAAGACAGGGAGATCCTGGCTCTTCAAGATTTTATGTTTCTTTAGAGGATGATTTAATGAGGTTATTTGGTGGAGACAGAATTAGAGACATGATGGAAAATATTAATATGCCAGATGATGAGCCACTAGAACACAAAATATTAACCAGATCCATAGAATCTGCCCAAAGAAAAGTAGAAGGTAACAATTTTGCTATTAGAAAACATGTATTACAATATGATGATGTAATGAACAAACAAAGGGAAGTAATCTATGGAGAAAGAAAAAAAAGGTATTAGAAGGGGGGGAAGATCTAAGAGAACACATTTTAAGTATGGTTAAAAATATAATAGAAAATGCAGTAGAAGTATATACTATGCAAAGTAAATATCCAGAAGAATGGGATATGCTTGGATTAGAAAATCATTTAGAAAATATATATTTACCAAAGGGAGCCCTAGTAATTGAAGATATATATTCCCTAAATAAGGAAAATCTAGTAACTAAACTCTATGATATAGCCGTAGAAAGATATGAGGCAAAGGAAAATGAAATAGGGAAGGAAATGTTTAGGGAAATAGAAAGGGTAATACTCCTGCAAGTAGTAGATAGTAAATGGATGGATCATATAGATGCAATGGATCAATTAAGGCAAGGTATAGGTCTTAGGCTTATGGCCAAGAAGACCCAGTTAGGGCTTATCAAATAGAAGGCTTTGATATGTTTGAAGAAATGAATCATAGTATTCAAATAGATACTGTAAAATATCTATACCATGTGGAGGCCCCAGATAAAGTAGAACGAAAAAGAGTAGCCAATCCTATGGACACCAGAAGGGAACCACAACAAACTGTAGTTAAAGGCAAAAAAAATAGGTAGAAACGATCCTTGTCCTTGTGGCAGTGGCAAAAAAATACAAAAAAATGTTGCGGACGGTAATGCACCAGGGACAGTTCTCTGTGCATCTGGTGCACTTGGTCGCCTGAAATAAAGAAAGGAAGAAACTATGGAAGAAATATATTTATATAAAGAAAAACTAGAAGAAATCAAAATTATGATAGATGAATTAGGTGTTTCTCTTTGACATAGAAGGTCTAAAAGATAATGCTGATAAATTAGAAAAAGAAAGCTATGAAGGGAATTTTTGGGATGATGTAGAAAATGCCCAGAAGACAATGCAAAAACTTAAAGCCTATAAGAGTCAAATAGAGGAATATGAGAAATTACAAAATGCCATTGAGGATTTAGAAGTATTAATAGAACTAGCTTTAGAAGAGGAAGACTTTAATGTATACAAAGAAATAAAAACTTATTATGAGCAAGTATCTAAGGAAGCAGAAAATCTAAAATTATCTACCTTATTAAGTGGGGGGGAATACGATAAAAATAGTGCTATATTCTCCATACATTCTGGTGCAGGTGGTCTAGAAGCCAAGATTGGGCAGAAATGCTATTTAGAATGTATAAAAGATGGGCTGAACAAAAGGGATTCCAAATTGAAATTGTAGACTATCAATCTGACACTGAAGGTGGCATCAAATCTGTAACCATGTATATTAGAGGCTATAATGCCTATGGATATTTAAAATCGGAAAAGGGAGTACACCGTCTAGTAAGAATATCTCCTTTTGACTCTTCCAATAGAAGACATACTTCCTTTGCTAGTATTGATGTATATCCAGAATTGGAAGATGATATGGAAATAGAAATCAATGAATCAGATTTAAAAATAGATACCTATAGGGCTAGCGGTGCAGGAGGACAGCATGTAAATACTACAGACTCTGCAGTTCGAATCACTCATTTGCCTACAGGTGTTACTGTACAATGTCAAAATGAAAGGTCCCAACATAGTAATAGAATAACAGCTATGAGAATGTTAATGGCAAAATTAATTCAATTAAAAGAAGAGGAGCATAAAGAAAAAAATTGAGGACCTACAGGGAAAATATACCCAAATAGCCTGGGGGGGTGCCCAAATCCGATCCTATATATTCCACCCCTATAGCTTAGTGAAAGACCATAGGACAGATGTGGAAGTGGGGGGGATGTAAATAGGGTAATGGATGGAGATATAGATATTTTTATAAATGAATATCTAAAACAAAAAGCCTTCTAAAGGCTTTTTTTTAAAAAAAATAAAGGATTTTAGTTTCTAATATAGAATTAAATAATATATAAACATATATTTATGAAGGGAGAAAAATATGGATATAGGAAATATTTTAGTAAAGGAATTTCAATTAAAACCGTTTCAGGTGCATAATACTATAGAATTAATAGATCAAGGAAACACTATTCCATTTATTGCCAGATACCGTAAAGAACAAACGGGAAACTTACAGGATACGGTTTTAAGAGAATTTCACCAAAGACTTAATTATTTAAGAAGTCTAGAAGAAAGGCAGTTGGAAGTAATTAGATTAATAGAAGAACAGGGGAAATTAACAGAAGAGCTAAAAGGGGATATATTGTCAGCAGTTACACTTCAGAGGGTAGAGGACTTATATAGCCCTATAGGCCAAAGAGAAGAACTAGAGCCACTATTGCTAAGGAAAAGGGTTTAGAAGGCTTAGCAGATACTATATTATTACAAGAAGTAGAAATTGGAGAACTAGAAAAAAATCGCCGAAAAATACATAGACTTTGAAAAAGAAGTACACACAGTAGAAGAGGCTCTAAATGGCGCCATGGATATAGTAGCGGAAATCTTTTCTGACAATGCAGAGTATAGGGATACAATTAGGGATATAGCCTATAATAAGGGAATTATTACAACGGAAGGAACTAAAGAAGAAAAATCCGTATATGAAATGTATTACGATTATAAAGAACCAGTAAAGGCTATTGCAAATCACAGAATACTAGCCATAAACAGAGGAGAAAAGGAAAAGTTTCTAAAAGTATCCTTATATCTACCAGAGGAAGAAATTATTTCAAAATTAGAATCCCTAATCATTACAAATTCCCAATCAGATTCTAAAATATATTTAGAAAAAAAACCATAGAAGACAGTTATAAAAGACTTATATTTCCTTCCATTGAAAGGGAAATACGGTCAAGTTTAACTGAAAGGGCAGAGGAAGAGGCTATAAAAGTTTTTTTTCTTTAAATCTAGAGCCATTATTAATGCAGCCACCTATTAGGGGGGGGAAAATAATTATGGGAATCGACCCAGGTTTTAGAACAGGTTGTAAAGTGGCAGTAGTAGATGATACTGGAAAATTATTGGCATATACTACAGTATATCCAACGGAGCCACAAAACAAAATAGAGGAAACTAAAGTAGAATTGACAAAGTTAATTAGAAAACACAATGTAGATATAATAGCCATTGGAAATGGTACTGCTTCTAGAGAAACAGAAATAGTAGTGGCAGAAATGATAAATGAGATTCCAGAAAGTGTATCATATATTATAGTATCGGAAGCAGGAGCTAGTGTATATTCAGCCTCAGAAGTGGGACAAGAGGAGTTTCCAGATTTAGATGTATCCATCAGAGGTGCCATATCCATAGCGAGACGACTTCAAGATCCATTGGCAGAATTGGTAAAAATAGAACCAAAACATATAGGTGTGGGTCAGTACCAGCATGATTTAAATCAGGGTAAATTAAATGAAGCTCTAAGTGGTGTAGTAGAAGATAGTGTTAATACAGTAGGGGGGGTGGATTTAAATACAGCTAGCCCATCATTACTTAAATATATATCGGGAATATCTAAGAGAGTAGCCACAAATTTAGTAGAATATAGAGAGGAGGTAGGAAAATTTCAGTCTAGAGATGAGCTATTGAAAGTAAAGGGCTTGGGGGGGAAAAGACCTTTGTTCAATGTGCAGGATTTTTGAGAATTCCCGATGGAGTTAATCCATTAGATAATACAGCAGTTCATCCTGAATCTTATGAAATAGCTGAAAATTATTTGAAATGGATATTAAAGAAAAGAGTATAGGGGAATTATCAAAGGAATTAAATATAGGAATGCTTACATTAAAGGATATTGTTAAAGAATTAGAAAAGCCAGGAAGAGACCCTAGAGACGAGATGCCAAAACCTATTTTTAGAACTGATGTGCTTAATATGGAGGATTTAAAGGAAGATATGGTTTTAACAGGTACTGTGCGAAATGTAGTGGATTTTGGTGCCTTTGTAGATATAGGAGTAAAAGAAGATGGATTAGTTCATATTTCTCATTTGTCCAATAAATTTGTAAAACATCCAAAGGATATTGTAAAAGTAGGGGGGGATATAGTGAATGTAAGGATATTAGATGTAGATATAGAAAGGGGGGGTAGAATATCGCTTAGTATGAAGGATATATAGGGGGGGGTGCCTATGTGTGTAATATTCATGGAATTATTAGCTCTAATTATAGGGGGGGACTGAAATAAAACCCTATGAGAAGGAGCTACAAAAACATTTTCAAAACAATGGGGGGGAGTAATCTATATATATTCGAAAGACAATGAAGAACAGACCTTAGAGCATCTAGAAGAAGTTTTAGAAATTAATATTAGGGAATATCATAAAAGGAATAGGATAGTATTTCTATGTCGGGAGGAATTTATAAAGGGAGATACCATAGATAAGAAGGCCTTTGGTGATGCAATTAAAAATGGACTATTAGAGTTGGATAAACATGGTGCCATGAAAAAAAGATGTCTATATTACTATAGATTCTTTCTGGGAAAGTACTATGGGAAAAGATGGTACAGATTGCTATGCCCTTTTAGAGAATTTTAATTGCCATGAAGACACAAGATTTATACTTAGATATATTATGGAGGAATTATCTGAGGATTATATTAATAATTTAATTAAATTCCATAAAACTCTATTACTAGATGGGATAGAGGATTTTGAAATTTATACCCCCCCTGAAGAATTAGTGTATAAATCTATGACCATTTTATCTAGACATAATCTTTTAATTTATAATTTGGAAAGGGAAATTTTAAGGCTGGAATATTTTAGGACTCTAGGGGGGGAGTTGCTGGAAGGGGGGGTAGTCCACGATATGAATAATTTATTAATTACAATTCTAGGCCATGCACAATTAGCTACTATGGTTAATAGCGAAGAAGATATAAAAAAAGAGTTTAGAAATAATACAGAGAACCACATTAGATGGAAAATTCACCATAGATGCAATTCGAAATCATATAAGGGGGGGAAGTACGAGTTCATTAAAATCTATGTATAAATTTGATAATATAGTATGTACTGCCATTGAAATGACAGAACATAAATTTAGATCTCATGCCATAGGCAAAAAAAAGGTGGAATAAATCTAGTAGAAGAATTAAATTCCAATAGATATATATATGGTAATGAGTACGAATTAAGACAATCTATTATAAATATAATTTTAAATGGCATAGATGCCATAGGTAATTCTGGTTCTATGTTTATAAAAACCTATGATTTTGGAGAACATACAGTATTAGAAATTATAGATAGTGGTCATGGTATGGCTGAGACTACAATGAAAAAAAATTATTTAGCCCCCCCTATTTTTCTACCAAAGGCAATAAGGGGACAGGCCTTGGCCTAAATATTGCAAAAAAGATTTTTGATAATCATGGTGCTGAAGTCATGGTAGAAAGTAAGATAAATAAGGGTACTAAATTTACAATATCTTTTCCCACAGAATTATTTGCATCTAATGTTGCAGAAGGAGATATTGAGGATTATAATATTACTTAGGGAAACGAAATAATTATAGGGAGGTAGTTCTATGTTATTTATTAAAAATGGTAATATATTTACTATGGCAGGAGATATTATTGAAGGAGGTTCCATATTAATTAAGGATGGAAAAATTGAAGAAATAGGAAAGGATATAGCAGCCCCATTAGATGTAGAAGTTATAGATGCAGAAGGGAAAATGGTATTACCAGGTTTTATAGATGCCCATTGTCATATTGGAATGTGGGAAGAAGGCATGGGTTTTGAAGGTAGTGATGGGAATGAATATATTGACCCTGTAACACCACATTTAAGGGCTATAGATGCTATAAATCCTATGGATATGGCATTTGAAGAAGCTATATGGGAGGAGTAACTACAGCTGTAACAGGGCCGGGCTCTGCTAATGTTATAGGCGGAATGTTTGTGGCTCTTAAAACCTATGGTAAAAGAGTGGATGACATGATATTAAAGGAACCTGTGGCCATGAAAATAGCTTTTGGGGGAGAATCCAAAGAGAGTATATGAGTCTCAGAAAAAAATCTCCTGCAACTAGAATGGCTACGGCAGCTATATTAAGAGAAACTCTATTTAAGGCAAAAAAATTATATGGAAAAACAAGAAGAGGCAATAGAAGAACCAGATAAAATGCCAGAATACGATATGAAAATGGAAGCCCTAGTTAAAGTATTGAAAAAAAAGAAATGCCACTAAAGGCCCACGCCCATAGAGCTGATGATATATTCACAGCTTTAAGAATTGCAAAGGAATTTGATGTAGACATTACATTGGACCATTGTACGGAAGGACATTTAATAGCAGATTATCTAGCAGAAGAAGGCAAGGGAGCCATAGTTGGTCCTACATTATCCAATAGATCTAAAGTAGAATTAAGAAATCTTACTTTTGATACACCTAAAGCACTTCACGAAGTTGGGGGTAAAAATAGCCATAATGACAGACTCACCTGTTATACCACTACACTATTTACCAATATGTGCAGGGCTCGCCGTTAAATCTGGATTAGATGAAATGGAAGCCCTAAAGGCAATAACTATAAATGCAGCAGAAATTGTTGGAATAGATGATAAAGTGGGTAGTATAGAAATAGGAAAGGATGCAGATATAGTAATATTTGATGGGAATCCTATTAAAGATATAGATTGCAAGACTATTGCAACTATAATTAATGGGGGGGAGGTAGTATACAAAGCTAAATAGGAGGGAAATCATTTGAAACTAGGATTATAGTAAATCCCATAGCAGGAATGGGTGGTAAAGTAGGGTTAAAAGGTACAGATGGAGAGGAAGTATTAAAGAAGGCTTTAGAATTAGGCGCCGAACCAGAAGCCCCCCCAATTAAGGCAAAAAAAGGCTTTAGAAGTTTTAGTTCCCATAAAAGATAAATTAGAAATATACACTTATCCCAATAATATGGGAGAGGATATGGCAGAAGAACTAGGTTTTAGCATAAAAGTATTAGGTGAGAAAAAAAACTAATACTAGCCCAGATGACACGGAAAAAGCAGTAGCTGAAATGCTAGAGGAAAATGTAGAATTAATATTATTTGCAGGTGGAGATGGGACTGCTAGAAATGTTTACAATATAGTGGGAGATAAAATCCCTGTAATGGGTATACCAGCAGGAGTTAAAATCCATTCTGGTGTCTATGCAAATCATCCAAAGGCAGCTGGAGAAGTAGCTCTTAAATTCCTAGAAGGGGGGGAATTGCTAAATATAAAAGAAGTAGAAGTTATGGATATAGACGAAGATGCCTTTAGGAGCGGACAGGTAGTAGCCAAGTTATTTGGCTATATGAAGGTCCCTTTCGAACCAGAATTAGTACAAAATCAAAAATCTGGAGGTGTAGAAGGGGGGGAAGAATCTGCACTAGACGGTATATCAGATAAAATAATAGAAGATATGGAAGATGATATTTTCTATATAATAGGTTCAGGCACTTCTACCAGGCCCATTATGGAAAAATTAAATTTGCCAAATACACTACTTGGTATAGATATAATAAAAAAACAAAAAAATTAATAGCCTCCGATGTAAATGAAAAAGAAATTTTAGAATATATAGGAGATAATAAAGCTAAAATCATAGTAACAGTAATTGGAGGCCAAGGCTATATATTAGGTAGAGGAAATCAACAATTATCTGCTAATGTCATTAGAAAAGTAGGCAAAGAAAACATACAAATAATAGCCACAAAGAGAAAACTAATGGACCTAGGCCGAAAACCTCTATTAGTAGACACAGGAGATGAAGAAGTAAATAAGATGTTCAATGGGTACATGAAAGTTAGAACCTCCTATACTGAAGAAGTAGTGCATATGGTGAGAGGACTCTAATTCCCTTCAGGAAAATTGTGAATTTTAAATTGTGAATTATGAATTGTGAGTAGGGGGGGCGACCTTTGGTCGCCTGTGATGGGGGGGCAAACAGGGCAAATGAAAGAGACAGTCCCTTTTGTTTGAAGGCCCATCCCCCCCTTTATTTGAAGTTGTCATCCTGAGCGTAAGCTAAGGATTTCAATTTCATTTGACAATATTATGAATTCAGATTATAATATAATTAATTAAATAAATATCTTCAGGGCGAGGTGCAAATCCTCACCGGCGGTATAGCCCGCGAGCTAATTTTAGCTGACTTGGTGAAATTCCAAGGCCGACAGTTAAAGTCTGGATGGAAGAAGATTATACTTAATTTATTAATT
>JMBV01000448.1_pt1 | contig 13063 bp, 27 predicted proteins | sample 616531 | NCBI WGS metagenome assembly JMBV01 (sample SAMN02727904, study PRJNA239997) | anaerobic digester metagenome | biome: anaerobic digester; isolation source: mesophilic anaerobic digester inoculated with municipal waste water sludge... | place: Germany: Bielefeld University, CeBiTec ... | reverse complement strand
GGTTACGGGGGGGTGTAGCGCAGTTTGGTAGCGCACGTGGTTTGGGACCATGGGGGGGCCGGGGGGGGTTCAAATCCCTCCACCCCCCCGACCATACTAAAAAGAAGGATTGAAATTTCAATCCTTCTTTTTTTTGTTCAAAGTATTTGTCAATGGATTGTAATACTATTGTAATCATATTGATATATTCAAATTGTATAATTATATTATAATCCATATATTATTGGGGATTTTCTTGTAGAAAGGTGAATATAGTGAAGAAGATATTAGGCCTTACTAGGCGATGTATTCAGGATTTTAATATGATTAAAGATGGAGATAGAATAGGGGGGGTTGGAGTTTCTGGAGGCAAAGATAGCCTAGTCCTATTATATGCTCTAAAATTATATCAAAGTTTTAGTCCAGAAAAGTTTGAATTAGAAGCTTTTACTATAGATTTAGGCTTTGATGGTTTTGATGTAAATACCATTAAAAACTATTGTAAAAGTATAGATATTCCCTTCAATGTAAAATATACCAATATTAAAGATATAGTTTTTGATATTCGCCAAGAAAAAAAACCCCCCCTGTTCTCTATGTGCTAATATGCGAAGAGGTGCCCTTCATAATGCTTTAAAGGAGAAAGGTTTTAATAAGCTTGCCTTGGGTCATCACGCTGATGATGCTATTGAAACCCTTTTTTTGAGCATGTTATATGAAGGAAGATTCAAAACCCTCCCTCCCAAATCTTATCTAACTAGAAAAAAAATATACGTTATTAGACCATTTTTATATTTAGATGAAAGGGAAATAGAAAAAGCTGTAGATAAATTTAATATCCCCCCCATAGTAAAAAAATCCATGCTATGTGGATAAAAAAAACTAAAAGGGAGGAAGTTCACGAACTACTTACAGACATCTACAAGAAAATTCCTGGGGGGGCTAGGGATAGAATCCTAACAGCCATTAAAAATGGAGAAGAATTCAGTTTATGGTTTTAACTTAAAAGAGGTGATGATTATGAAAAGACATTTTAAAAAGCAATTAGCATTTCTATTGATTTTATGTACCATCGTTTCCTGGGCTGCTCCATCCCTTGCTGCTAAATCAGTTAACATGCCCTATGTAATTCATGAAACGGTAGATTCCCAATACCTAGGATCAGGAATCAAGTATGAAAATATAAAGAAGTTTACTTCCAAAGGATGGTGGAACATAAATGTAGTTAGAGTAGATTTAACAGATGAATATGCAGAAATAAAAGGCCTTATGAATAACAAAGGACTGTCCAATACCACTACTGTTACTGATATGGTTAATCAACAAAAAGCAGTAGCAGGAGTTAATGGAGATTTTTTTTCAATTTTAGTCCTATGCCCCATCCTATGGGAACATTTATTCAAGATGGAGAAGTAATATCTTCCCCTATTGAAAGAGCTTATGCTTTGCCCACATTTTATATAGATAGCAATAATAAAGCAGATATTACTTTCTTCGATAGAAGGATGAATATTACCAATATAAATACGGGAAAGAGCGTACCTATAAGCTTAATCAACAAAGCTGCAGATATGAAGATGGTCACATTATTAAACAAACATTGGGGGGGATATAAATCCTTTGGAAACAAATATAATAAGGACACTGTAGAATTAGTGGTAGTAGACAATATAATCCAAGAGATAAGAATTGGCCAACCTCCTATTGATATACCAAAAGATGGATACATAATCACAGTAAGTGGAGATAGGAAAGAACCTTTACTTGAAAATTTCAATGTAGGAGACGAAGTCAAACTAAATATAGGGACTACACCAAATCTTGAAAATATTAAATTTGCTATTGGAGGAGGTAGTATAATCCTTAAAAATGGTGTACCTACCAATTCCAATATAAATATAAAAGGGGGGGATCATCCTAGGACAGGCATAGGTATTACAGAGGATGGAAAAGAACTTATCATCGCTACTATAGATGGTAGGCACATCTCCTATAAAGGAGTTAGCCAAGAGGTATTTGCCCAAATTTTAAAAGATTTAGGCGCATATAATGCTATCAATCTTGATGGAGGGGGTTCCACTACAATGGCGGTAAAACCTATAGAAGAACAAGTAGCCAAAGTGGTCAATGTACCGTCAGATGGGGGGGCAACGTCGAGTACCTAATGGTGTAGGAGTATTCTCCAATGCACCTAAGGGAGAACTTAACTATATAAAAGTAGTTACTGATGATACCAATATGTTCTTGAACACCTCTAGAAGATTTTCCATAAAAGGTTATGATCAATACCATAATCCAATTGAAGTAGATCAATCTAATGTTGAATATAGCTTTGAAGGTATTGAAGGAGAAATGGAAGGTAATGTTCTTAAAGCCAATTCCAAAGGGAAGGCCACTGTTACAGCTAATTATAACGGTCTAACAGCTAGTATAGATGTAAAAATATTAGATGAAGTAAAATCCTTCACTCCTGAGTTGGATAAGTTCAACATAACCACCAATAGCCAAAGGAATATTGGTAGTCTATCAGGCATAGATAGGAATGGATTTAAAGCCAAGATATATCCAGAAGATGTGGAATGGTCTGTAAACAACGATATTGGGTATGTAGAAGAAGGCGTATTTTATAGCGGTGAAAAAAACAGGCTCTGGTGCCATAACTGGCCGAATCGGTCAAGGAGTAAATAATATATTGGTTTCCGTTGGTGGTAGTGGTGTACTAGTAGAAGGTTTTGAGGATGCAAATAACTTTAAATTCAACTTCTATCCTGAATATGTACAGGGTAGTGTAGGAGTAAATCCCGAATCCAAAGAAGGAAATAATAGTGCAACTATTAGATATGATTTCTCCCAAGGTGATGGAACTAGAGCAGCATATCTAGATTTAACACCAGCTGGCAATAAGGGATTAACCCTTAATGGTGAACCTATTAGATTAGGTCTTTGGGTCAAAGGAGATGGACAAGGTAGTTGGTTAAGAGGAACTATAAGAGACAAAAATGATAAAGAATATACTATAGATTTCATAAAAACATTGGATTCTACCGATTGGCAATATGTAGAAGCTAATATTCCTAAAGTATCCTATCCTATTACGCTAGATAGAATATATGTGGTAGAGACAAATCCTGAAAAGAAACATACTGGTGAAGTATTAATAGATGGATTGACTGCTATATATCCACCAAAATATGATAGTACTGGATTGCCAAAACCGACTAGCTTTAGTGACGATAGAAATGTAAAAAGCGAAAAAAACCCAAGATGGATTCTCCTTTATGGTAGCTAAAGCCCAGACTGATATAGATAAGGTAGCTGGATTTAACGCTAGTAGCACTATTAGAAACAAAGCCAATAGCCATGATGTAAATATATTCATGGGAGGAGCTAGTACAGAATTTATCAAAAGCATAAAATCTCAGCTTGTATTAAATACAGGTATAAATTATATGAAAAGGGAATTTAAGAATGTGTTATTTATCGACGCTAATAGCTCTAAAGGAGGCATAAGGCCTACAAATCCACAGCAATGGGTATGGTTAAAAAAACGATTTAGCTAATACTGAAAAGGATCATATAGTGCTAATACTCAACACTCCTATATTTGGCGATGGTGGATTTAAGGATAAATTAGAAGCTCAACTACTCCACGACGTGTTAGTTGAAACTGGAGAAACTGGAAAGAGCATATGGGTTATCCATGGTGGCAATAGCACCAAAGTTGAAGTAAAAGATGGAGTTAGATATATACAATATGATAATAGGACTGGCAAAAATGTTGACGAAATAAAGAATATAAAGCAATAGAGTTTATAGTAAATGACAAAGATATAACTTACCAAATAAACCCAATATTTGGAAAATAAATTATACAGATAAAAGCCTGGATACGAAACATCCAGGCTTTTATCAATTATATAATATTATACCTACAGTTAATATGGTAAGTATGATGGCAAAAAAAGTATAAAAATATCTTCTCCTCATAAAAAAAACCTCCCTTCAGCTGTTAATATTATAGACAACTGAAGGGAGTATTATTCTTATGTATTATCGATCTTGGATAGCCAATTCCCATATATCCATCCAGTATCCTTATTACCATCTACTTGAACCTTATAGAAATAAAATCCACTATTCAATACTGGTCCCTCTAATATGGTCATAGAAGTGCCTTTTTTTGATCCTTCCTATTTCCTTACCTGCTGGTTTGTTTAATAATAGTAAAAGATTATTCCCATCTACTACTACTTTATCCCCTGGGCTATAGGTTAATATATCTCCTTTATGATGTACTTTAGGTGTAGGGATTTTTTTTGCCTTTCTTAGGAACTCCTTTCTTAGATATGTATTTCCTATCAATAGGGGTAATCTTTTGACCATATTCTTTTAATGCTACCTGATATATTTTATCCTGATAGGTTTTATTATAGTTTACATTAGGATTGTTCCTCTCCAATAGACCATTGTAAGCCCATAGGGCAAAGTACCAATGTTCTAGTATATTAGGATCCATATTTCCAATTTGTGGCATCTTTTCATTAGCCCATTTCCATTTTTCCAACAAATGATCTGCTCCAGATTCTATATTATATAAAGGATCGTTTTTAAGTTTAGCCAAATCATACTTCTTGTTTCTTCCACTTACTTGCATTATACCAATATTGCCACCTCTACTAACTTTAGGCTTACCATCCTATTAAACTGTGCCAGGCTAGATTCCACACTGGCAATGGATTTTAGTATAACACTTGGTATCCCTCTTTTAGTGGCTATCTCCTCTACAAGGGCTTCCACTTCTTTTCTAGAAAGATTCTCATTGGCACTAATTGCTACACTAGTAAATCCAAATACCAAAACACAGAAAAGTAGAATAGAAGCGCTTTTCTTTTTCATCTTCTTACCTCCTACCAACTTACATAGCCTTGTTTAAACTGCTGATACATCATATCTGCTATGCCTAACCCACTATCCTTTTTAGATATTTCATTGGATATCTCTTCAATATACATATCCTCAAATATTTGAGTTCCTAGACTTTTTTTCTACAAGCCCACTCTCTGGTACTGTCTTTTCATCTCTTTAAACATCATAGATAAGAATAGAGCTTCAAATTCTCTACATGCTTCCATTAAAGCTTCATCCCTGTCTATTTTTTTCCATCTTTGCATGTAATATATGATGGTTTTCTAGTTCGCCAGTTAGTATACTATTATTTACTATTTGCATCTAGGTCACTCCCTTACCTTTTCAGATTATTTATCAGTTGTAGCATCTCATCAGCTGTTTGTATAGTCTTAGAATTTATCTCATATGCTCTCTGGGCAGTAATCATCTTTACCATTTCATCTACTACTTGAACATTTGATGCTTCTAAATATCCTTGTACTATTCTTCCCTGCATTTCATCAGGATCCATAGGAATTTCCTCCCCCTGAGGCTGTAGTAGCACTATATAGGTTTAGTCCTTCACTTTGAAGACCTTCTGGATTAACAAACTTGACTAATCCAATCCTACCTAGATCCACTATATCCCCCATACTCATCTAAGGCTGTAATATAGCCTAAATCATCTATAGTTATATCTGTAAGACCTGAGTCTATGATTATTTCATCTTCATCCTCTGATAATACTATGTAGCCCTCAGAGGTAACCAACATGCCTTCGTCCCCCCCTTCTACACTTAATTTAAAGCTTCCATCTCTAGTGTATCTAATATCTCCATTGGGTAATTCTACTACAAAAAAAACCGTCCCCCCCATCAATAGCCAAATCCAAAGTACCATTAGTTTCAATAAAACTACCATTTATAAAATCCTTTTTGGTGGCTGTAGGCATAACCCCCCCATGGCCCACTTCTAAATTTACTGGTCTACCCTCTTCATCTAATATATTATTCCTCTTTAAATTAGCATAAAACAAATCTTTAAATTCAGCCCTTGATGTTTTATAGGATGTAGTGTTTACATTGGATAGATTATTAGAAATAGTATCTATATTAAACTGTTGTGCCTTCATACCTGTAGCGGCAGTCCATAATGCTCTCATAATTTCTTCCTCCTATACTCTTCCTATTTCATTTGAAGATTTCTCTAACATCTCATCTTGTGCCCTAATGGCCCTTTGTCCAGCTTCGAATTCCCTTAAAAGAGTAATCATCTCTACCATTTCATCTATAGCATTGACATTAGAACCTTCTAGGAAACCTTGAAGTAGTCTACCTTCAAAGGGGGGGATTTCTTCTGCTGGTATCTCTTCACCGTTTTCATCTAATGCCATTCTATATCGATTATCTCCTATTTTCTTAAAATTCCTTGTTTTCTATATCCACTATATCAATATTACCTACTATATTGCCATCTACTCTAACTATCCCATTTCCGTCTATTTCTACCTCTTCTCCGTCGATGGTTATTGGACCTCCAGTTCCTAAAACCATCTCCCCCTCCTAAAGTAGTAAGATACCCTTCTTCATTTACTACAAAGGAACCGTCTCTAGTATAGTAGGTATAGCCATCTTCTCCTTGAATTTTAAAAAAAATCCTTCTCCTACCAGAGCCAAATCAAAGGTTCCCCCTGTTTCCATTAATTCCCCTGGAGAGTAGTCGGTAAATACTTTTTTTAAATTTAACCCCTGCACTCATAGTCCCTATAACATGAGATGGAGGATAATATACTATTCCTTCCAATAGAGCCTCCATATCTCCAGCTCCTTGAAGTGGATTTCCTGCACCGTCAGTTATATAGTTTTCGTAATCCGTCTTGTATTCCCCTTGATCATCTATGTAATAAGTCCTTAGATATCCTTCATCATCAATAATAAACTGAATCTCCTTTACATAGCTATCCTCACCATAAGGGGTCCTAACTACGAAATATCCATTCTGAGTCCTTGCCCTATATACTTCACCATCTTGCTCATACTCTATTTCATTTGGGCCAGTAATCCTAACTCTAGGATTTGTATCATTTATCCTAGATAACAATTTTTCTGGGAAAGTTTCCATCAAGGATAGATCTTTCTTATATCCTGTGGTATTTACATTGGCTAAATTATTTGCTAAAACATCTAATCTCTTTTGATTAGTAGCTAACGATGTAGCACTAATATATAGCCCTCGGTTCATCTAAAATCCCCCCCTTTCTAAGCTAATAATTTCCTCATTGTATATTATCGTCACATAAAATATATACTTTAGTAGTTATTTGTACCTATAGAATCAGAATTTATTAAGTCATTTTCCATCATATCCACCCAGTCCAATGCTTTCCCCCGTACCTATGGCTACAGAACCAATAGGATTATCTGCAATATGAACCTCTATCCCGGTCTTTGAGGTTATCAGCTTGTCCATACCATATAGTAAAGCTCCTCCACCAGTCATTAGTATCCCCCTTATCCCCCCCTATATCTGCTGCTAATTCAGGAGGTGTCCTTTCCAATACTGAGTGGATAGTTTCTGTTATTTGATATAAAGGTTCTTCCATAGCTTCTAACATTTCATCTGAAGATATTTTTATATTTTTGGGCAAACCTGTAAGTAGATTTCTACCCCTTACCTCCATGGTTACATCCTGCTCTCGGGGGAAATGCTGTTCCTATATTAATCTTTAAATCCTCTGCTGATCTTTCTCCTATCATCATATTATATTTCTTCCTTATATAGCGTACTATAGCTTCATCACAGTCATCTCCTGCAATTTTAATAGACCTAGAAAGAACTATACCCCCCCTAAGGATATCACTGCTACATCCGTAGTACCTCCTCCTATATCTACAATCATATTACCATTAGGTGCTGTTATATCAACTCCTGCACCAATGGCAGCTGCAATAGGTTCTTCTATAAGGAAGGTTTTCCTAGCACCAGCATGCATACTAGCTTCTAATACCGCTCTTTTTTTCTACCTCAGTTATTCCACTAGGAACACATATGATTACTCTAGGCTTAAAGAGGCTCCTCCCAATAGCTTTAGTAAAAAAAATATTTTAGCATCTTCTCAGTTATCTGATAATCAGAAATTACCCCATCCTTCATTGGTCTCATAGCTACTATATTTCCTGGGGGGGTTCGTCCTAACATCTTCCTCGCTTCTTCTCCCACTGCTAAAAACTTACCACTAGATTGATCTATAGCAACTACAGAAGGTTCATTCAATATTATACCTTTATCCTTTGCATATACTAATATACTTGCAGTTCCCAAATCTATACCCAAATCGGTTCTAAAAAAAAGCCATATTCGTTTTTCCCCCTTTATCATCTACTATATAATAATATATCACAACATAAATATATTTCTATAAAAAAACCAAAATTTCCTTCCCTTATATACAAATTTTTTTTCAAAAAGACTAAAAGGTCCCTAAGGGTTTCCCCCCCTTAAGAACCTATTTAATCGTTTACAGCTTTGTATTTTAATTTAGTCGCTTTACCGCCTCTAATGTGCCTTTCCGCTTTGTTTTTTTTCTAAAACCTGCTTTACCATTGATGCTATAAGAGGGTTTATCTTTGGAAGCCTTTCTGTAACATCTTTATGAACAGTGCTCTTGGATACTCCAAAAACACTTGCTGCTTGGCGGACGGTAGCCTTTTCGCTTATTATGTACTTTGCAATTTCTAATGCCCTTTCTTCTATATAATCTTTCACTTATTATTAACCCCCTTTAACTTATTTTGGGTTTTTCATCTTTGTAAATACTTATGCATATTAACTTTCTATTAGAACAAATAATACTATTGTAATTGGCTAAATGCTGGTGATGCTTTCATCGGATCTATATTTATACCATCTTTTATTACTTCAAAATGTATATGGGGGGTTCCATCATCATTTCAATAGATGCAGTCTTTCCAACTTTTGATATTATTTCTCCTCTACCTATCTTCTGGCCTTCTTTTACCATATCCTTAGTGGATAAATTAGCGTATTTGGTCATAAGATCTTCTCCATGATCCATTATGATTACTATTCCCCCCCAAAGCTCGTCTTCATATACCTCCATTATGGTACCTGATAAAGCTGCTCTAACTTCACTACCTTCTTGAGCAAATATATCTATACCCTTATGACTGGTCCATTCTTCTAAGGTATGGGAATAGATTAGGCTATTACTAGTAAAAGCTGTACCTAGTTTCCCATCTACTGGTGGTAACATATATTCATCCTCTAATGGTTCTGGCTCCTCATCTGCTACATATTCTAAATCCTCTTCTTTGTCCTTATTTTCCTCTTCTATTTCTTCAGTTTGTCCTATAGTTTCAGTATGTCTTTTCCTTAAATATTCTTCGTGTATTATATCCTCCATTTGGGCTATTTCCATAGAAGGTTCAGTACTCCCCCCCTCATCTACTATTAAAAATCCTCCCCCTTAGATAGCTCATCCTTTTTATCTTCTTGGATATTACCCTTGGTGACTATTGTTGCAGTTATAGCTACAATACACACACAAATAAATAAAATAATATAAAATCCATCTTTCTCTATCATTCTTTTTAACCTATTTTTCATTCCCTCACCTCCAATAGATATTATTTCCACAAATAACTATTTAATACATGGAAAAATAAAAAAAATAAGAATTTTTGCACAAAAAAATTCCTGACCTTAAATAGCCAGGATTCTGTGGGACAGTAGAGTTAGTTCTCTATATCCCACTAATCTTCTTCAGTTGTGCTATGGAAATCATCCATTGTAAACTCTTTAATTTCCACTCCAGTATAATAATGTTTTAAAATCTTTTCATAGTCACTACCTTTTTTTGCCATTCCATTGGCTCCCCCCCATTGACTCATGCCTACTCCATGACCATAACCAATAGTCTCTATATCCACTATATTGGTCTTGGGATTATAGGTTATGGTGAAATTGGTTGAGTTTAATTCAAATAAATCCCGTATTTCCCTTCCATTGACTACCGTGCCATCTATAGCTATTTTTTTTATCCTTCCCGATTGAGTTTTCTCTACCAGTTTTATCTTCTCCCCCCCTAAATTTTCTTTGGTAATATTAGAACCAGGATATTTCATGAGTAATTTTTTTTACAAACTCATCTCCTGTTAATGTTACCAAGGTTTTAAACTTAGGAGCTTCTTCTTCATAGGGACTTGGTACGGATTTTAAATAGGGCCTATCTACTTGAAATACATTTAGTGCATCTTCTGTCATCCCTCCACTAGTAGAATGATATAGTGGTTCTATTAATTCCCCCATCGTAGTATAGAACTTGCCCTTCTGTAGATTTTACCGCTTCTTCAATTTTAGGCCAATATTTTTCTTCCCAATCCTTCGCATGCATGGACTTTAGCTCCTCTAAAGTTAAAAAAAAGCTTGACAATGGATGCCTGTACAAATAGGAGCTTCTATATGATCAGGATGCCCATCGGGAAAATTTAAACTTCTACTTAAAGCATAGGTTCTACTGGCAATAGCCTGAGCCTTTAAAGCTTCTATATGGAACTCTGCTGGCATCTCAGCTGCCACTACTCCTTTAACATATTCCTCTAAATCTATAGTCTGAACCTTATCATTTCTAGTATCATATATTTTTATATATCCATCAAATATCAAATTACTAATTCCTTCTCCTGTTTTCCCTTGTTGGTCCTCTCGTGTCCTCCTTTCAGTTTTTAAAGAATCTATATTGAATTTATCGCCTATAGGAACAAATTTAAAAGTTTTTACTATAATAGTTGGCAATATTATGGTAATTATTAAAACTATCACAGTATATATAGCAAATTTTTTTTCATCTCTTCCCCCTCTTTAACTTCAGTATAAAATATAATATGCTAATAGAGATAGAATTATAACAATAAAAAAAAGAGAGCCTACTAAATGCCCTCTTTATATCTAGCCTATATTTACCTTTTATGTACGACCACGAAACAGTCGCTACAATTCAACAAAATTCTACATTGCAAATTATCTAAACCCTATATATTCTTGCACCTAATTTGCTAAATTTTTCTTCTATATTATCATAACCCCTATCTATATGATATACATCTCCTATTTCTGTCACCCCCATCGGCAACTAAACCGGCTAATACCAAAGCTGCTCCCGCTCTTAGATCTGTTGCTTTGACTGGAGCTCCCATAAGACTATCTACTCCTTGTATAATAGCAGATCTACCATCTATCTTAATATCTGCACCCATCCTTTTCAATTCATCTACATGCATAAAACGGTTTTCAAATACAGTTTCTATTACCACACTTGTCCCTTCACAGATGCTCATCAATGCCATAAATTGAGCTTGCATATCCGTTGGAAAACCTGGATAAGGCAATGTTTTTATATCTGTAGCTTTTAAATTTTCAGTTCCTATTACTCTTATTTTATCTCCATTTTCATATACTTCACAGCCTACTTCTCTAAGCTTTGCAATTACTGGCTTTATATGACTAGAGATTACATTTTCAACAACCACATCCCCTTTAGTTATAGCACCAGCTACCATAAAAGTTCCTGCCTCTATTCTATCGGGAATAATAGAATGGGTAGCTCCTCCTAATTCCTTTACCCCCCCTTTAATTTTAATAGTACTAGTACCAGCACCTTTTATATCTCCACCTAATTTATTTAAAAAAATTAGATAAGTCCACTATTTCCGGTTCCATAGCAGCATTATCTATTATAGTTTCCCCCCCTTCAGCCATAACTGCTGCCATCATTATATTTTCCGTAGCCCCCTACGCTAGGGAAGTCTAAATAAATTCTTGCTCCTACCAATTTATCAGCATAGGCTCCAATATTTCCATGATCCACATCAATCTCTGCTCCTAAAGCTCTAAATCCTTTTAAATGTAAATCTATAGGCCTAGTACCAATGGCGCACCCTCCTGGTAAAGAAGTTTTAGTCTTACCTACCCGGGTCAATAATGGTCCCATTACTAAAAAGAAGCTCTCATCTTACTCATAAGCTCATAGGGTGTTTCGTAATTATCTATATTTTTTTTGAATTAATCTTGATAACTCCTCTATCTAAAAATTCTACCTTTGCTCCTAAGGAGGTTAAAACCTCACATATTACCTCTACATCTTTAAGCTTAGGTACATCTTCTAAGATTATATCCTCAGTCCCCCCCAATAAAGATGCAGCCAAATTGGCAGTGCAGAGTTTTTAGCACCACTTACCCTTACATTTCCCTTTAATGGAGGACTTTTTTTTCCACCATTATCTTATCCAAATAAATCCCCTCCTACTTCTAATAACCAATAGTAATAATAGGTGTTCCTATCCAAATATAGCTTTTATTTTCATATTCATTATATCTGATGACTATGTTTAAATTCATCTTCTCCCTGCCTGTATATATATACTGTTCTATATATGGAGTAAAAATAGAAAAGCTTAATACCTGTTGATCCCTATACTTCTCTATTACCTTTCCCCTATATTCCCTTGCCCCCCCTTTGAGAACCATCTTTTCCTTTTCATCTAATCTCATATCATCCTCAAAATCCCAGCTATACAGGTAGTAATATTTACAGGTTTATTATAGTTTTGAAATATTTTTTTCTACCTTTTCTATTATATCATTAATTTCAACAAATTGCTCCCTTTTTATCAAATTTATAAATAAAGAAGTCTCTGCGATATCCTCGTCTTCGTAGGAGGACAATGTAAAGGTTATTAAATCCCCTTCCTCATCATACCCTTGTACTATTAATTGATTAAATCCTTCTTCTTCTACCACTTCCTCCAATAGTGCCTCTTTACATTCATATCTCCTTCTATCTTTTTGATCTCCAATTCCCTAGTAATCTTATCTCCAATAACTTCTAAATCTTCTAGCTGTTTAAATTCATCCATAATAACGCCACCTATATCCACATTTTCTTCTACAAAATCAGCTCCTAAATCCTCTAAAATACCCACTAACAAATCCCTTTCTTCTACATCATCCTGAGATATACCACATATTGGAATAGATAAAAAGATAATAATTCCTAATAGTAATAGATATTTTAAATTTTTCATACCCTTCCCTCCTAATTTAATGACTCTAATTGTTCTTCATATTAAGGAAGGGCATTTTGATAAAAATGTAAAGGGGGGGGACAAAACACTCTTAT